>Ga0209482_1000528_pt1 | contig 32598 bp, 35 predicted proteins | sample CoawatmetaG10DNA_FD_187512 | JGI IMG/M metagenome (GOLD analysis project Ga0209482, IMG submission 187512) | Marine microbial communities from the West Antarctic Peninsula - Coastal water metaG104-DNA (SPAdes) (version 2) | ecosystem: Environmental > Aquatic > Marine > Coastal ...
GTTATTCTGTAATGAATTTGAGTTAAAAGCAATGTATCAAACAAATGATTTGAACAAAGCTTTGAAGCTCTGCTCTAACGAAGTTGAAATATTAGCTTGTACGGCTGCTGAAAATGGCGCCTTCGTAATGAATAAAAATGAAAAAATTCACATCCCGGCAATCCCAACAAAGATCGTAGATGCAACTGGTGCTGGAGATATGTTTGCTGGTGCTTTTCTTTGGGGATTAATCGAGGGTTATGATCTGGCAACCTGTGGCAAAATGGGGTGTATTGCTGCATCAGAAATAATCAGTCATCTTGGCGCTCGAGCTGAAAAAGATGTAAAAAAACTATTTACAGAAAATAATCTCCTTTAAATAGTTAACTATCTTCTCGACGATCTATAACCCTGACAGCTTTACCTTGCGATCGGGGGACTCCATCTGGATCATGAACAATCACCTCAACAGACACTCCCACAGTTCCCTTAATCTTTTGCTCCAGTAACATACTAGATTTCAGTCTTTGCTCGTAGTGCCCATTATCTGCGGAACATTCAGTATGAACTAACATTTTGTCCATTCTATTATCCTTAATTAACTCTATTTGAAAATGAGGCGATAACTCAGATATAGTTAATAATTGTTCTTCAATTTGAGTTGGAAAAATATTAACACCTCTTAAAATGATCATATCATCAGAGCGACCAGTGACCTTTTCCATACGTCGCATCGAGCGCGCTGTCCCCGGTAATAATCTGGTTAGATCTCGGGTTCTATATCGAATTATTGGCATTCCTTCTTTAGTTAATGTTGTGAAAACTAACTCTCCCATAGCACCATCAACTTTTGGGTGATTGGATTTGCTATCTATTATTTCTGGAAAAAAATGATCTTCCCAAATATGCAACCCATCTTTAGTTTCGACGCATTCAGTCGCCACACCAGGACCCATAACTTCTGATAATCCATAGATATCCACTGCATGCATATCAAAAGATTTTTCAACTTCGTCGCGCATCGCATTGGTCCAAGGTTCAGCCCCAAATATACCAACTTCTAGACAACTATCACGGGGGTCTCGACCTTGCGCTTTATACTCATCTAATATTGAAAGCATATAAGAGGGAGTAACCATGATCGTTGTCGCTTTAAAATCTTCTATTAATGTGACTTGTCTTTGAGTCATTCCACCTGAAATTGGTACAATGGTACAACCTAATTTTTCTGCACCGTAATGTGCCCCAAGTCCGCCAGTAAACAATCCATACCCATAAGAAATATGAACAGTGTCTCCAGGTCTAGTACCACTCGCTCTCATTGATCTAGCAACTAAGTCAGCCCAACGTTCGATATCACCTTTAGTATAGCCTACAACTGTGGGCTTTCCTGTCGTACCAGAAGATGCATGAATTCTTGAAATTTGACTTTTTGGAACTGCAAACATCTTAAAGGGATAATTTTCCCGTAAATCTTTTTTTTCTGTAAAAGGAAATTTCTCAATGTCAGTTAAAGTTTTAAAATCAGAAGGATGAACTCCAATATTATCAAATTTATTTTTATAAAATCCAACATTATTATAAGCGTGCTCCAAAGACCAACGCATTCTTTTAAACTGCAAATCAGATATTTCATCCCGACTAGCGATCTCAATCGGATCTAAACTTTCCTTACTTGGGGTTAAGTTTTTCATTTCTCATCCTCAGCAAAATGTTTTCCATCCAGTTTTCGTGAACATCCACGCATTTCAGCAATCACGCGGTTTTGAGAACCAACAACACGAACATCATAAATACCCGTTCGACCGCGCTTGCTTATTTCTTCTGCAGTAGCAATTAAAAGCTCTCCAACTTCAGCAGTTTCAATAAAGTTAATAGTATTAAATTGCGCCACTGTTATTTCATTGTAACTATTACAAGCGAATGCAAATGTACTATCAGCCAAAGTAAATATAAAACCCCCATGACAAATATTATGCCCATTTAAATGATGTAAATCTACTTTCATCGACATCTTAGCAAATCCTGGCCCTATCTTATCAAGCCTTATACCAACGTGTTTTGTGGCACTATCGCTTTCCAACATTATTTTTGCACATTTTTCAGCGCATGCTTGGGCTTCCATTAAGTATCCAATTTTTTTCAAAGTATTTACAATTGTTACAAAGTAGTCAATATTTAAAAAAGTTCGTAACGTGGGTAATTTAATGAGTATCCAAGATACCAGCCAATTTGATTTGAACAATCTTCCTAATGGATTCCACGAGAACCCATTTGAATTTTATTCAAATTTAAGACAAACTGAACCAGTAAAATTTTTACCAGACAACTCTGTTTTAATCACTTCCTGGGCTGACCTGAATTTAATATATAGAGACACAAAAAAATTCAAATCTGATAAAAGAATAACTTTTGGCAAAAAGTTTGGTGATACTCCATTATTTGAACACCACACTACATCCTTGGTATTTAATGATCCCCCATTACATTCACGCGTACGAAAAATTATGACAGGAGCAATGAATCCCAAAGCAGTTGCTTTAATGGAGCCTGGTCTCGAAAAATTAATAGACGGTTTGCTTAATACAATGGAAGACGAAACAAATTTAATTGAAGATTTCGCAATGAAAATACCAGTGGAAGTAATTGGAAATCTTTTTAATATTCCACACTCTCAAAGAGGTCCACTAAGGGATTGGTCATTAGCTATTCTTGGTGCTTTGGAACCATCACCAACAAATACTCAATTGTCTAAAGGCAATACTGCAGTCTTGGAATTTAAAGATTTTTTAAAAGACATAACAGATGAGAGGCGAATAAATCCTGGGAACCCCGATACTGATGTTCTAACGAGAATGTTAGAAGCTGAGGAAAGTAACCTTAGCGAAACAGAACTCCTACAGAACTGTATTTTTATACTAAACGCCGGACATGAAACTACAACTAATCTAATCGGAAATTCGCTTTGGGCCTTAAGCCATTATCCAGCTGCAAAGGAAATGTTAATTAACACTCCAGAAATGCTAGATTTAGCTATTGAAGAATTTTTACGGTTTTTGTCCCCAAATCAATTTGGCAACCGAGAGACTGCAACTGAAGTTATCTTGGGTGGCAAAAAAATTCCAAAATATAGCAATCTACATCTTTGTATTGGTGCTGCAAATCGGGACCCTTTGCAATTTGAGCAACCAGAGAAATTAATAATTGATCGAAATCCAAATCGACATTTAGCATTTGCAGGCGGAGCACATCATTGTGTTGGTTCCTCATTAGCTAAAATGGAAGCTCGAATAGCAATTAGAAAATTTTTAAAAAAATTTCCTAATTATGAATTAGTTTCAGAACCAATTTGGAGTAAAAGAATAAGGTTTCGAGGATTGACGCACCTACAGGCAAGATTGGAAAATTAAATGAAAATTGAAAGTTATGCTTTTGAAAATTGGCATAGCCCTAAGGGCATAACAAAAAAAATATATGCAGGGGCGACTGGTTTGGAAATTGGAATTCTTGGAGCGTCCTTGGACACTCAGAAAATGAGGGATCACGCCATTCAAGTAGGAGGCAAAAACTTACGACAATTGGGGTTTCATGAAAGAGCTAAGATTTTAAAAGCATTAGCTATCTATTTATCTGAAAGAAAAGAGCAGCTTTATAAATTAAATTATTTAACAGGCGCCACGCGGAAAGATGGTTGGATTGATATTGATGGTGGTATTGGAACTTTAATGGTTTATTCGTCAAAAGGCCGAAAAGAAATGCCTGATGGAAAAATTTACTTAGACGGATCAACTGAGCAATTATCTAGACAAGGTACTTTCTTGGGACAACATATACACGTACCAAAACAAGGGGTTGCTGTTCATATTAATGCTTTTAACTTTCCTGTTTGGGGAATGTTAGAAAAACTAAGTCAAAGTTTTTTAGCCGGAATGCCTACTATAATCAAACCGGCAAGTGATACAGTGTATTTGGCTGAAGCATGTTTCAGAATGATGATAGAAAGTAACTTGCTTCCAAAAGGTTCAGTGCAATTTATTGCTGGAAGTACTGGGGAGTTATTAAATCAATTGGGATCACAAGATGTAGTTTCATTTACAGGATCAAAAAAAACAGCCGAAACATTAAAATCTTATACAAATTTGATTGAAAATTCGGTAAAATTTATTTCTGAACAAGATAGTTTGAATGCATCAATACTCGGGCTCGATGCAAAACAAGGTTCACCAGAGTTTGACTTATTTATAAAAGAAGCTGTTTCAGAAATGACTACAAAAGCTGGTCAAAAATGTACTGCTATGCGTCGTCTGATTATTCCCTCTAATTTTGTTAAAGACGTTAGCGACGCTCTGATTGAAGCCTTATCAAAAGTAAAAATAGGAAACCCTGAAAATATAGAAACAGAAATGGGGTCAATTGTATCAGAAAATCAAAAACAAGAAATTTTAGCCATTACATCAAAATTCTCACAAGAAAATAAGTTAATTTTTAAAGGTGTAGAACCAAAAAAAGGTGCATTTGTAAGCCCACACTTATATCACAGTACCAACGCATTAAAAGGTGGTATTGTACATAATATTGAAGCTTTTGGGCCAGTTGCTACGATAATGAACTATGATGATTTAAGTCAAGCCAGTGAGTTGATTAAATTAGGGGGAGGAAGTTTGGTATCGTCTATTTTTACATTCGACTCCCATTTTGCAAACGACATGGTCGCAGATATAGCTGCTTGGAATGGGCGAATATATATTAACAACAGGGAAAGTGCTGGTGAGGCTACCGGGCACGGTTCTCCCCTCCCACATTTAACACATGGAGGTCCTGGACGAGCTGGTGGAGGTGAAGAACAAGGCGGTATAAGAGGCGTTAAGCATTATATGCAAAGGACAGCAATACAAGGGAGTCCTCAGATCTTGTCAGTTATTAAAAATCAATGGGTAAAGGGTGCTCCAACACTACAAAATAAAACGCATCCATTTACTCGAACTTTTAATGAGCTTTCGATCGGCGAAACCTTGTGGACAAAGTCAAGAAAAGTGACAATGGAAGATATTGAACATTTTGCCAATTTTACAGGTGATACTTTTTATGCCCATATGGATGAAGATGCCGCTAAGGCTAACCCATTTTTTCCTGGCAGAGTAGCACATGGTTATTTACTTTTAAGTTTTGCAGCGGGTTTGTTTGTTCAAGCTGATCCAGGACCTGTTTTGGCAAATACGGGCATTGAATCATTGAGTTTTCAAAAACCTGTCAGCCCAAATGATGATATTCAGGTCCGTTTAACAGTGGGTCGCAAAACAAAACGTACTGATCTTTATGGTGAAATAAAATGGGATGTTACAATCTTTAATCAAAATGACGAACAGGTAGCCGAATATGGTTTATTGACAATGGTAAACTATGAACGCTGATATTGAACCACTTTTAAAACAATTACATAGCCAGGGTCGTTTGAGAGTTTGGTCCTTAATTATTACTTTTTTTGGGGACAGTATTTTAAACAAGGGTGGGGAAGTTGAGGCTTCACGTATTAAAGTTTTAATGCAAGCGATGCGCATAGAACCTGGAACTTTACGGACAGCCCTGTCACGTTTAACCACGGACAATTGGTTGGAACGATATAAAAATGGTAAGAGTACCGTATACCGCCTTGGGGATAGAGGAGTAAAAGAATTTGGACCTGCTTCAAAATTAATTTACTCTGCGCCAAGAACAAAATATGAAGAGCATTGGAAAGTAATCCTAAACTCAAGTTTAGAGGATGAGCACTCTGGGTTTTTAATTCAAACAGGCGTCTCTATTTTACCAATTTCTGAGAAAAATCCAAAGAACTCACTGATCTTCGACAGTAAAATAAACTTTTTATCAGAAGAGATGAGTTACAAGTTGCTCCCAAAGGGATATTTTAACGAAATTAATCAATTAATTGATCTTTTTGCACCAATACCAAATACTAAATTGGACCCGCTAGAAGCAATGATAACAAGAACTCTCCTAATTCATAATTGGAGACGCATAGTCTTAAAATTTTCAGAAGTTCCAAAAGAATTCACGCCCAAAGAATGGAAGGGGCATAATATAAGATTGTTCATTAAAAAGATTTATAATGAACTAACCCCAAAGGCGGAAGATTGGTTAAACTCACCCCTGGAATTTTCATTAATAAATTTTAATAAATTTAAAACCCCAGAGCGATTTTAATAAAAAAATAATCAAAGATCTAAATATGCAAAAGAACATGTAGCTGTAGCTGCCAATTTTCCTGAGACATTTCTAAATTCTGAACGAATTACTGCCATTTTCCTACCATTTGACAATGCGACTACCTTTATCTCAATTCCTTTGTTCATTAGTGGTCTCAGAAAATGAGTAGTCATATCAACAGTAGTACAATTCCTGAATTTTTTATTAAATGCTGTTAGCGCTAACACAGAACAAGTATCACCAGCAGAAGCGATTGCTTGACCACAAACAACAGTTACATCATCGCCTCCTCCTCTAACTAAGTTATCATTTTCTGGTAAATAAAAGAGAATATTATCCTCATTAATTTCAATAACTTGAAGTCCCAAATCCTGAACCCATGGTGCAAAAACACTTTCTAAAAGTTCCTGAATATCCAATTTAGTAAAAGTATTCATATATTTTTTCCAATCTGTTACAAAAATCATTTGAATTTTTTATTTTCGTAACGTATAGTAAGCAAAAATGAACTGGAAAGTCACTATGTATTCTCAAGGTTTAATTAACTCAGAAAATAAAAATGATGAATCTCCCAATTTTCTTAAAGCTTTTCAAGCTAGAATTGATGCAGAAGAGAAAATAGAGCCTAACGATGCGATGCCTAAAGCATACCGAAAAATGCTAATTAGACAGATTGCTCAACACGCTCATTCTGAAATTGTGGGCATGTTACCCGAAGGTAATTGGGTTACTAGAGCCCCATCATTAAAGCGAAAGGCTGCACTTCTAGCTAAAGTGCAAGACGAAGGTGGTCACGGGCTTTATCTGTATTCAGCAGCAGAAACTTTGGGTGTTTCACGTGAAGAACTAACTGAACAATTAGTCAATGGGCAAGCAAAGTTTTCATCAATTTTTAATTATCCAACTTTATCTTGGGCAGATATAGGAGCGATAGGTTGGTTAGTGGATGGAGCAGCCATAATGAACCAAATCCCCTTATGCAGATGTTCTTATGGTCCATATGCACGCGCGATGATTAAGGTTTGTAAAGAAGAAAGTTTCCATCAACGTCAAGGCTATGAGTTAATGATGACTTTAGCGCAAGGGACTCAAGAACAAAAACAAATGGCTCAAGATGCACTAAACCGTTGGTGGTGGCCCAGTGTAATGATGTTTGGTCCACATGATGCAGAAAGCACACATTCAGATCAGTCAATGCGCTGGAAAATTAAGCGGTTCACAAATGATGACTTACGACAAAAATTCATTAATGCAACTATACCTCAAGCTACTTTCATCGATCTAAAAATTCCAGATGAAGATCTAAAATGGAATGATGTCAAAAAAGGGTATGACCATGGACCTATAGATTGGTCGGAGTTTTGGAATGTTGTAAAAGGTAATGGACCTATGGCTCGTGATAGAATAACCGCACGTAAAAAAGCTTGGGATGAAGGAGAATGGGTTCGCGACGCTGCACTTGAATATGCAGAAAAACGTAGATTAGAAAAAATTGCAGCGGAATAAATTAAAATGCACAGTGTGATTTGGACAATATATGACTAAGACAATGCCATTATGGGAAGTATTTATTAGACCTAGAAATGGTTTAAGTCACAAACATGTTGGTAGCCTTCATGCTAGTGATGAAACTATGGCTATAAATGCTGCAAGAGATGTTTACACTAGGCGTGGAGAAGGCACTTCAATTTGGGTTGTACCGTCTGCACTAATAACAGCTTCAGATCCAATTAAAGCTGAAGAGAACTTTGAACCCTCTCAGGATAAAATTTATAGACATCCAACATTTTATGATATTCCAGAAGATATAGGTCATATGTAATGTCACCAAACTTAGCAAAGGCATTATTGGAATTAGCTGATGACAATTTAATATTAGGTCATCGGTTGTCTGAATTGTGTGGTCATGCTCCAATGCTAGAAGAAGACTTGGCATTACCAAACATGGGTCTTGATTTAATCGGAACAGCTCGAACATTATATACCTATGCTTGCGAAATTGAAGATAAGAATAGAACAGAAGACGATTTAGCTTTTCTTAGAAACGAACGTGAATTTGTGAATTGCTTGCTAGTTGAAAGACCTAATACTGACTTTGCTCACACAATTCTAAAACAATTATATTTTTCAACTTTTATGGAATCATATTGGACTGCTGCGCTCAGTTCAAAGGATGAAATAATCATGGGAATCGCAGGAAAAGCAAAAAAAGAAATGGCTTATCATATTAGACATTCAGGTGAGTGGGTTATTCGATTGGGAGACGGAACAACAGAAAGCAATAAAAGAATATGTGATGCCGTTACTGCTTTGCACATTTATACAAATGAACTATTTATCAATTCTCCAAACACTGAGTTTTTTCATAAAAATAATATTTTACCAGACAGAGCATCTTTAAAGCATGGCTGGGAACAAGCAATTAATTCTATTTTCAAACAAGGTTTGATTCCTTATCCAAAAGATAATAACGAATTGATTGGGGGTCGATCAGGTCTACATGGTGAAGAATTAGGCCACCTACTTGCTTCAATGCAATCAGTCCATAGAACATATCCAGGTGCTAAATGGTGAAAGCACTTTCAAGAGAAAAGCCCTTTGATATCAAAACAACTAACGATCACAATCTAGCGTGGTCGATTGCCTCAAACGTTTTAGATCCAGAAATCCCCTGTGTAACTATTGGTGAGCTGGGGATTATTAGGGATTTAAATTTAGATAATAATAAAGTCACAGTATTTGTTTCCCCAACTTACTCAGGTTGCCCCGCTGTACTGGCCATTGAATTGGCTATTCAAAATGCTCTTTTGAAAGCAGGATTTGAAACAAAAATCAAACGTGTTCTTTCTCCTCCTTGGACAACTGACTGGATAAGTGAAAGTGGAAGAAAAAAACTTAAGGAATATGGCATTGCACCTCCTGTAAATGCCTCCTCTAAAATGTCATTATTTGGAAAAACAGAAGTTGAATGCCCAAGATGTTCTTCACAAAATACTGAAAAATTATCAGAATTTGGCTCAACTGCGTGTAAAGCTCAATACCGTTGCATTAACTGTCTCGAACCCTTTGACTATTTTAAATGTATTTAAGCTGTCATGAACATGTTTGAGGAATTAACAATAAGTAATATTCAATCCTTAACTAGCGACGCTAAAAGGGTTGAATTTCATATTCCTCAAAATTTAAAAACAAAATTCAAATTTCAGCCTGGGCAATATATTACTTTAAGGAAAAAAATTAATAACGTTGATGAGCGCAGATCATATTCTATATGTAGTTCTATTAATAACCCAATTGCTATTGGTGTGAAACATGTTCAAAATGGTTTGTTTTCAAACTTTATCTTTGATGAATTAAAACCTGGTATGAAATTAGATGTGATGCCTCCAAATGGTAAATTTGTTCAAAAAAATGGAAAAAACTTTTTAATGATAGCTGCAGGATCTGGAATTACTCCCATAATTTCTATAATTTCAAGTACTTTGCAAAAAGATATTTCCGCTCAATTTACTTTGATTTACGGAAATAAAACAACCGATAGCATTATGTTTCATAAAGAATTAGACAACTTAAAAGATGTATTTCTTGGACAACTCAACATTATTCATATCTTAAGTAAACAGGCTCAAGACGTTGATCTACTGAATGGTCGAATTGATCAAAATAAAATACAGAGCTTAATGTCAAAAAATATAATTGATCTTAATGTAGATGGAGTTTTTATTTGCGGTCCGAATTCAATGATCGACAATGTTAGTGAGGCTTTATCAAAAGGAGGATTAAGTAAGTCTAGAATTCATACAGAAAAATTTTACTTAGGCCAGAAACCAAAATTTAAAAACATAGAAGACGCGAAAATCATTAGTAACGTCAAATCAAATGTAGAAATAATTTTAGATGGTACGCGTAGAGCATTCATTTTTGGGGAAAGTGATGACAATATTATCGATGCAGCCCTTGCAAATGGTATAGACGTTCCCTTTTCTTGCAAAGGTGGCATGTGCTGCACCTGTAGGTGCAAAATTACTAAAGGCGACGTGACAATGAATGCCAACTATTCATTAGAGGACTGGGAAATGGAGGCTGGGTTTGTACTTGCTTGCCAGGCGGTTCCACAAACTAAAGATATAATCTTAGATTTTGATGCCTCATGACAATTTTAGTATAATCTAGTAATTGTAAATGAGCCTAAAAATAAATTTAGGCTCATTTTTTTTTAATTTATTTTAATGCTTCATCTGTTATTGCATGTGTCCAAGCTCCAGAAGGTGTCTTGGTTATAACAGGATCAGAACCGCCAGTCATAAGACTTGAAACTGTACGATTAAAATCTGCCTCCGACAAAGCGCCATTACTACCAGCAGTAAGTTTAGCTATTTCACTCATTTGTATGGTGTTATGCTCAACTGTTTGTGCTCCAGAATCGTCATTATCCACAACTATTTGAGCTGCTTCTGCCGTATTATTCTCAGCATATTTCCAACCCTTCATAGAAGCACGTACAAATCGAACCATTTTATCGACGAATGCTGGGTCAGATAAGTTTTCCTCTTTAACATAAAGGCCATCTTCTAATGTTGCGACGCCTTCATCTTCATATCTAAATACCGTTAGCTCTTCAGGCTTTAGGCCTTCAGCTAAAACTTGCCAATACTCATTATATGACATTGCTGAAACACAGTTAGCATCACCTTGTGTTAATGGTAAAATATCCCAACCTTGCTTAAATACAGAAACACCACCAGCGCTTCCATCTGTTGCTAAGCCTAATTTATTCATCCAACTTAAAAACGGCCATTCGTTTCCATAATACCAAACATAAAGATTCTTATCTTTTAGATCAGCAACTGTATTAACGCCTCGATCTTTTCGACACACTAACATCATTCCAGATCCAGCAAACGGCTGCGCAATATTAACATTTGCAAAGCCTTTTTCCCGTGCTGCTAATGCAGATGGCATCCAGTCCACAGCAACATCTGCCCCACCACCAGCAAGAACACTCATTGGGCCTATATCAGGACCACCAGCGTTAATAGTGACATTTAGGCCCTCTGCTTCATAAAAACCTTTATCTTGAGCAACGTAATAACCAGCAAATTGTGTTTGAGTTACCCATTTTAATTGAATTGTTACATCATCTGCCGCATTCACTATTGAAGCTGTAAAAGCAACTATAGCACCGACAGTAAAAGTTATAAATTTCTTCATATTTCACTCCTATTTAATTAATTGATATTATCTTATTTAGATTTATGCTCTTCCTCTTTGAGACGGGTGCCAAAAAGTTACCCACTTTTCTAGCAAAACGACCCCCCCATAAAACAACGAACCTGCAATCGCTGCTACTGTTATTTCTGCCCAAACCATATCTAGAGCAAAACGGGGCGCTTCCGTTGATATTCTGAATCCCATGCCCCTAATTGGGGATCCAAAAAATTCTGCAACGATCGCTCCTATTAAAGCTAACGTCGTACAGATCTTAAGTCCATTAAAAATAAAAGGCATTGCTGTTGAAAGTCTTAATTTAAGCAATGTTTGAAAATAACTAGCATTATAAGTTTGCATAAGGTCTTTATGGATTTTATCAGACATTTTCATTCCCTGAACAGTATTTACTAAAATCGGAAAAAAAACCATAACCGCAACTACTGCTGCTTTTGACTGCCATCCATACCCGTACCACATAACGAGAATTGGAGCGATCCCAATAATTGGCATTGCAGCTAAAAAATTTCCGATTGGCAACACACCACGTTCAAAGAATTTAAACTTATCTGCTATGAGGCTGACAAGAAAAGCCGCCCCACAGCCTATCAAATATCCTGATAATGCACCTTTAATAGCTGTTTGAACAAAATCCCCCCAAAGAATTGGTATACTTGAGATAAACTTATAATAAATTGCAGAGGGTGGTGGCAAGATGACTGGACTTACATCGAATTGCAAAATGCTAGCTTCCCAAATGAACATAACGCTAACACCAAACAATATTGGAGGAAATAAACTTAGTACTTTACTTTCATTTTGACGAGCTATCCAAATATTTATTCCCCACGCTAAAATCCAAAAAACTATTGCTCCCCAAAAATATACCATTACAACTCCAATGCCATTCTTTTTAAGACAACTCTTTGTATGATGCTAATAATAGCAATCAGAGAACCCGCAAGTATTGCTGCAGAAAATAAACCACTCCAAATATGCAAAGTATTTCCAAAAGTACTACCAGAAAGCATTCTAAAGCCAAGCCCTTTACCGCCACCAGATGGCAACTCACCAACAATTGCACCTACTAGTGACGCAGCCATACCTAGCTTCAATGATGTGAAAAGATAGGGTGTTGATCTTGGTGCTCTCAACTTAAATAAAACTTGAGTTTTAGAAGCAGACCAAGTTTTCATTTGATCAATTTCCAATTGTTCTGCACTTTTAAGACCTTTGACCATGCCGACTACTACTGGAAAAAAAGAAAGATACATTGATATAATTGCAATTGGCATCAAGCCACTAAATCCTGCAGAGCCTAGTGCAACAACAATCATAGGCGCAATAGCCAGTATTGGAATGGTTTGGCTAGTAATAATCCAAGGCATCACGCTCATGGCCGTTGCCCTATTATAAACGATACCTATTGCTAACAAAATACCGAGGCCTGTTCCAAAAGCAAAACCATAAATTGTTTCGTAAAAAGTAATCAACCCATGATAAATCAATGATCTTTTGGAAGTAACTTTTTGATTTACAGTTGTATTCCATATCTCTTTTGTGACTTGATGTGGGGTAGGTAATTTTGGCCTCTTTTGTGACCATGTTTGGCTAACCAAATCAGCTGTAGATAGGGTGATTGAATTTCGTTTAGCTTTATCATATTCCCATGGTGCATTCAAAACGATAGAGAAACCGTACCAAATTATAACAATAAAAGTTATGATGCATACGACAGGCAGAATTTTATTATCTGAACCTATCCACGACCTTTTATTCATCGCTATGGCCTGCTCGTAATCCTTCTCGAACTCTTTGCGATATTTCAATAAACTCTTTAGAATCTCTTATTTCAAGTGGTCTTTCTGTCGGTAAATCACTATTTATTACATCAATAATTCGCCCCGGCCTCGGCGACATCACAACAATTTTGGTAGACAGGTATACTGCCTCAGGGATCGAATGGGTCACAAAGCAAATTGTTTTATTTGTAGACTTCCACAATTTCAAAAGTTGCTCGTTCAAATGATCCCGCACTATTTCATCTAATGCTCCAAACGGTTCATCCATCAATAATATATCGGCATCAAACGCCAAAGCCCTAGCAATGCTAGCCCTTTGCTGCATTCCTCCAGACAATTGCCAAGGAAATTTTTTCTCAAAACCTGTCAGTTCTACTAAATCAAGAACCTTCTTTACTCTTTTTAGCTGTTCCTCTTTTGAGTAACCCATAATTTCCAAAGGTAGCTTTATGTTCGCTGCTATGTTACGCCAAGGGTACAAACCAGCCGCCTGAAAAACATAACCGTATGCTCTAGACTCTCTGGCTTCTCTTGGGCTTACCCCATTTACAGTCACATCACCGTCAGTTGGCTCATCTAGATCTGCCAAAACTCTTAATAAAGTTGTTTTTCCACACCCTGATGGTCCGATAAAAGATACAAATTCACCTTTATCAATCTTTAAATCAACATTTTTCAGGGCATGGACAGGTCCATCATTTGTTTCAAATGTAAGATCAAGGTTTGAAACCTTTATTACTTCAGATTGCACCATTAAAACCTTTCATAAACTTATATACCAGCAGGAATATTTAAAGGATCTCTATCAATACGACGGGGTGAATTGAGCATTTTCCATTTACTAAGAGCGGTATGGGCAGAAGGAAACGCAGGTCTTGGAATAAACCGTCCTCTACCTGGTTGCGGTTGACTGTTTTGACCCCATGCCCAGATCACATCACCACGATTAAGAGTATATCTAGCTTGCGCACTAACCTCAAAGCCCTCAAAGACATTGTAATCTAGTACCGAATGATGATTTGTTGGTGAAATAGTTTTTGAAATCTTTGGATCCCAGACCACAATATCCGCATCCGCTCCTTCAACTATTGCACCTTTTTTAGGATAAATATTCAGTATTTTCGCTATATTAGTAGAGGTTGTTGCAACAAACTCATTAGGGGTTAATCTACCTGTTTCAACACCTTCTGTCCATAAAACAGCTAAACGCTCTTCTAAGCCGTTCGAACCATTTGGAATAATTCGAAAGTCATTCAAGCCCGCCCTTTTTTGTTCAGTGCTAAATGCAGCATGATCTGTCGCAACCACTTGTAGAGACCCTGATTGTAGTCCAGCCCACAAGCTATCTTGATGGTCCTTTGATCTAAACGGTGGGGACATGACCCTACGCGCTGCATGGTTCCAATCAGTATTAAAATATTCAGATTCATCAAGTGTTAAAAATTGTACTAATGGCTCTCCATACACTCTCATCCCTTTTTGCCTAGCTCTGCGAATTGCTTCATGAGTTTGCTCACAGCTAACATGAACAATATATAGGGGCACACCAGCAGTGTCTGCTATTGTAATCGCTCTATTAGCAGCCTCTCCTTCAAGTTCAGGTGGCCTAGAGTATGCGTGACCTTCAGGTCCTGTAATGCCTTGGTCAAAATATTTTTGCTGAAGTTCAGCAACTAAATCTCCATTTTCCGCATGAACCATCGGTAAGGCACCAATCTCCGCACAGCGCTTAAAACTGGCAAACATCTCATCATCTTCAATCATTAAAGCGCCCTTATAAGCCATAAAGTGCTTAAAGCTATTTATCCCCATTTTAACTGCGTCTTCCATTTCATTGAAAACGTTTTCATTCCAGCCAGTAATAGCCATGTGATAACCTATATCAGAACAAATTTGGGGAGCAGATTTTCTATGCCATTCATTGATAGCATTTTTTATGCTACCGTCGGCGCCTGGCAAGCAGAAATCTACAATCATTGTAGTTCCGCCTGCGGCTGCAGCCCAAGTACCACTTTCAAAAGTTTCTGCTGCGGTGGTCCCCATAAACGGCATTTCCAGATGAGTGTGTGGATCGATACCTCCAGGTATCACGTATGCACCTTCAGCATCTATATACTCATCACCAGATAAATTTTCTCCAATCTGCTTAATGACTTCACCGTCGATAAGGACATCAGCTTTCCAGGAACGATCAGCAGTACAGACCGTACCACCCTTAATAACTTTAGTCATTTTATACCCCCTATTTAAACTTCTATAATAACAGCTGTCTCCAAGACAGCGTGTAAAAGAACGTCCGCACCAGCAGTTGCCCACTCTTTGCTGATTTCCTCCGCCTCATTATGACTAAGTCCATCAACACATGGACACATTACCATAGCTGTTGGCGCAACACGGTTAACCCAACACGCGTCATGGCCAGCGCCAGATATAAGATTCATATGACTATAGCCAAGCTTTTCTGATGCGTTTCTAATAGCAGCAACGCATTTTTCATCAAACTCGACCGGATCAAAACCACCAACTTTTTCAAATTCAACCTCTAAACCCATATCATCACATATCTTATTAGCCTCTGACATTAGTCTTGTTTCCATATCAGCAATAACAGATAATTCTGGCGAACGCATATCTACCGTGAAGACAACTTTTCCTGGGATAACGTTTCTAGAGTTTGGATAAACATCAACATGCCCAGCAGCACCAACTGCGTGTGGTGCGTGGGACAAAGCAATTTCCTCAACCTTTTCAAGAATTCGCGCCATGCCCAAGCCAGCATTACGACGCATCGGCATTGGCGTAGACCCTGTATGACTAGCAGTACCTGATATTGTAATTTGCGTCCAAGACAATCCTTGGCCATGAGTAACCACTCCAATATCTTTCTCTTCAGCCTCCAAAATAGGGCCTTGCTCAATATGTAACTCAAAGAAAGCATGCATTTTTCGTTCACCAACTTCTTCGTCACCTCTCCATCCAATTCTAGCTAATTCATCACCAAAAGTTTTACCTTCAGAATCCACTCTATCATAAGCCCAGTCTAAAGTGTGCATACCACCAAATACACCAGAAGATAGCATTGGTGGAGCAAAGCGAGTTCCCTCCTCATTTGACCAATTTGTAACAACAATTGGATGTTTGGTTTTAATTCCGAGATCATTTAAAGAACGAATGATTTCCAAACCACCTAAGACGCCCAAAACTCCATCATATTTACCACCAGTTGGCTGAGTATCCAGATGGGAACCAACGTAAACTGGCAATGCCTTAGGATCTGTTCCTTCTCTACGAGCAAACATGTTTCCCATTTGATCTAAACCCATTGAACAACCCTGATCTTCACACCATTGCTGAAAGAGATGTCTACCTTCAGAGTCCTCATCTGTAAGAGTCTGCCGGTTATTACCACCTGCTACGCCTGGCCCAATTTTAGCCATATCCATTAAGCTTTCCCACAACCTATCTCCATTTATGCGTAGATTACTTTGTGTATCAGCCATTGTTGCTCCTTTGGATTTTATAACCATTAAAAAAATATAATGGCCACGGCTCTTTGCCGAGTCAATGTTTTAATAGGATTAAACCTAACGGAAACTTTACGACCCTATTAAAAGAGGTCTTGTTTCTTTTACTTCTATCTCAAACAAGTGCCTTGGTCAGAACATTCAAACCAAGGCCATTTTTTAAGAAAATGCCGGGATAATTTCCGTACCGTAATCAGCAATTATTTTTTCTTCGTTGCCGCTATCCAAATAAATATTAAATTGGGTGGCTCCAGCTGTTTCAAGCTCTCTTAACTTTTCTATATGAGCATCAGGGGAACCTAATACACAAAAGCTTTTTACTACATCTTCTGTTATAAAATCGAGATAGGCGTTCGAACTTTGACCATGTTTTGAATAATCATATCCTTTTCTATTCTTTATGTAGTCAGTTAAACTAGATGGTATCTCATCATTATCAGTACCATATTTTTCAACAATATCAGCCACATGGTTTCCTACCATTGCCGGAAACCACCTTACAGCCTCAATAGCTTTATCCACTGGACCTGTATAGGCTGGCGCCGCTACCATAACTTTATAATCGGACATATCACGTCCTGCTTCTACACCAGCTTTTTTTGCCTGATCAGCAAGCCACTTAACGATGGTAGGTTCTGCTATTTGCAAAACTAAGCCATCACCAACACGTCCCGCAGAAGATAATGCTTTAGGGCCATAAGCAGCAACCCATATTGGCAATTCGTAGCCTTCTGCCCAAGGAAATTTAACGGGGTTTGGGCAATCTCCATATTGAGCCTCTTCTCCACGAATAAGCGCCTTAACAACATGAGCAAACTCTTCAAGTTTAGCCAAAGTAGCCGGCTTTAATCCCATTACTCTTACAGCACTGTCACCTCGGCCCAAACCTATATCAAATCTTCCATTTGATTGCTTTGCTAATGATCCAAACATTGAAGCTGCTAATGACCAATCACGAGTATTTGGATTGGTTACGCATGGTCCAAATCTCATCTTGGTTGTATGCTCGATGCACATCGCCATAGCGATATAACTTTCGCGCCATAATATATGACTGTCATAAAACCAGCAGTAAGTAAAACCAGCATTTTCAGCTTGCCTAACTAATGCCTTAGCCCGGTCAGGCTCTACAAATCCTTTAAAACAAATTCCAAATTCCATTTTTTTTCTCCCTTAAATATTGATTATTAATGATCTGGGGCCCAAATTTGAATTCCCGAATGGGAAAAAGGCACCATTTTAGAAATGTTAAGTCTAATTAATATTGGCGTAAGCGCCTCTACGCATCTCGCAGATTGTGCGTCACCAACGTTATAAGCTTTAACATCTATTTTTTTTATTAACTCGATAACTTTTTTTCTTGCTTCAAGACTATTTCCACAAACTAAAACATCACAATTTATATCCCAATCAAGATTGCTTAACGTTGTTGCAGAAACATTATGTAGTGCTCCAATAACTGGCACATCACTGCCCAATATTGCTTGAGCTGCTTCAGTAGCTGATCCCTCAGGTGGCATATCTACTTTTTTTGGGTCATTTTCTGACAAAGGCACAACAATATCAATTAATATTTTTCCTGAAAGTTCAGCTTTTATGTTATGTAATGTATCATTATGAGCAGACCAAGGGACTGCAAAGATAACCATCTCATCTGCTTCTCTAATCGCATCAAGATTACTCAAACCAACTATATTACTTGAGCCCTTTGGAAGTTTGGCATTCACTTCAGCAACAGTCGTCGCAGCTCTTGATGGATCCCGAGATCCAACAACCACCTCTATACCTGCCCTAGCAAATCTCAAAGCCAATCCTTGCCCCTGAGGTCCAGTCCCTCCTATTATTGCTATTTTCATCTAAACATATCCTCTTCTTGTTTTCTTAAAAGATCACTTCCATGACTATCGTGATGGTTCCACTCAAGCCCTCTAAATAACACTATTGGTGTTTTAGATGCTTTTTTAATAACTAGCCCTGAAGCTGCAGATATTTCATCTGCAAATGCAGGTTCCGTAACAAATAATTCCTTACCCCAAGCATCTAAGTTTCCCTGTTCTTTCTTAGTTGCGGGAACACCAGCAAGCCCAACAGCCACATTTACCTGCCCCAACCGCCAAGGTCTTCCAAATGTGTCAGTCATAACAACACCTAACCGGACCTTAAATCGATTTTGCAATTCAATCTGCAAATTACGTGAGCTTAAATCTGGATTATCTGGTAGAGTGATCACCTTTTCAGTACCACTAACATTAGATTCATCAACTGCAGCATTAGCAGAAATAAATCCAAGACGATGTTCACAGATCATTACGCCTTCATTTTGATCTTCTCTTTTAAATGCTCTTATAACTCTTGTACTTTGATTTAAAATTACTTCTACTTTTCTTGGGTCTTTATTGAGTTTTTTAGCAAAGCCAATCGCCTCTTCAGAAGGAGAGACATCCTTTAGATCATAAATATTTCCCTCAGCCTTAGAAAAAATTTTATGCGCAATGCAAATAATATCACCGTCAATAACTTCATTAAATGATTTCTCCAAGGAATCACCAATGATAATGGCCAAATCATCCCCAACATTTATATCTGGGACCCCATAGATTGGAGAAATACTTACAGATCCTTGCATTAAAGATACACCTGCTCAACTAACCTAGGATTACTTGCAAATAATTCCTTCAGATCTGAACTAGTATCAATATCAAACCTTAAGCTGTCATAAGGCAAAATTACAGGTATAATTCCAATATTTTTTGCAGCATTTATATGCTTTAAAAAGGATTTCTTCCCGTAATAAAAATCTATTAAATTTGCAGGGGATAGATGTAATGCATTTGTTCCCAAATCAATCGAAGGGGTAATAGCCAAACCTTTATCCGCAAGAGGGTGCGAAATGAAAGAAATAATTTCTGTAATTTTGGGATCTGCTAAATCAGCCGGAATAACACACATACTCTTATACGCATTATGATTTGCCCAATGTGAAGCTTTTGCAATTGAATTGGATAAAATAGGTTCTTCGTCATCCTGAATTACCAAGATACATTTTTCCTCAGCAATATTTTTTATTCGCTTACTATTTGTAATAACAGCAATGTCAAATTTTTTTCCAGACATCTGAACTGACTCAATTAAGGTATCAATTGTATTTTTAAAGAGTAAAACCGCAAGTCTCTTTCTTGCTTCTGGCGCCAATGAGCCACTCAAGCGAGACTTTGAAATATCAGGGTTTTTCATTGGCACAACTATCACTGATTTCTTTTCTTTGTTCATAAATTTACCTTGGAAGAGAAATTATTATTTACTAGATCTAATAACTCTCCTGCCAAGCGCCTTTTTTCAGAATTATCTGACATTAAGATATTAGTGCAAAAAACTTGCATACCTAAGGAGTTGATTCCTGGCACCAATTCGGAATCAGTGCTATCAATTATTATCGCGTCAATCAAATCCTTATAAAACTTAGCAACCCCCATTGAGTCTGCCTGTAATCCAAGAGATACCATCATTTTTTCTGCAGGCCCTTTGATTGCTTTACCATTAATTAGCGGGCTGATAGCGAGCTTTATCGCATCACATTCTTTTATTGCATCCAGTATCCCAGGGATATTTAATATCGGTGAAATACTCACAAAAGGGTTTGATGGAGCAATCAAAATAAGATCTGCCATTGAAATAGCTTCTAAAGCTTCATGAGTTGGCTTAGCAACATCTAGGCCATCAAAACTAATCTCTTTAACTAAAGGTTTACAACGTTCTTTTACAAAATATTCTTGGAAAGTTAACCAACCTTGATCCGTTAGCACTTTTGTTTGAACGACATCATCCGTAGGCAAAATAATGTGAGCCTTTACACCAAATGCTTCTGCAATATCTTTTGTAATATCTGAGGCTCGATCACCACGCTTTAGACGTTCAGTTCTATAGATATGCAGGCCTATATCTTTATCACCAAGGCTCATCCAAGTATTGTTTCCTAATTTGCGCAAAGATGATAACGCTTTATAATCATCGTTCTTAACTCCCCAACCCTGAGTTTTATTTATTTCACCAGACAAAGTATATATCATCGTATCGATATCAGGCGATACCCATAAGCCATGAAAACTATCATCATCTGCAATATTACCTAAAATAGTAAGCGAAATATTAGAAAAAGAATTAAGCCCTTCAGCCATTTTAGCTCCACCCACACCACCCGCAAGAAGCAATACGTTTAACTGACCATCACTCATCTTGGAATTTACCCATATTTGAACTATTTTTAGGAAAGGTCTCAAGAAAGGAAAGGGGATCATACCCTTTTCGTTCAACTAATGGTTCAATCGCAATAGGATCATGCTTTTGATAAATTTCTTTAATTTCATAGAGTGTATTACGGCGAACTGGAATCCGACCTGCTGCTCTTATCATCTTTACTATTTCAAGTGCAGTAATTTCTTGACCGTTCTTTGAGCCGGCGGCTCTCGAGATACTTTCATTCATTAAAGTACCACCAAAATCATTAACTCCTCGGCTCAAGATACTTTGTGCTCTTTCTGCTCCCAATTTTGTCCAGGATACCTGTATGTTATCTATCCACCCATGCAACATAATCCGGGAAACTGCATGCATTAGATCCACCTCATCTAGAGTTGGCCCAGGGCGGACATTTTCTGGATCGTTAGTATAAAGTGGAGAATCCGTATGAACAAAGCTCAATGGCACAAGCTCAGTAAACCCACCAGTTTCTTTTTGAATATCTCGAAGCACCGCAATATGGGCAGCCCAATGTCTTGGCCCATCCACATGCCCATACATTATCGTTGCAGAAGTTTTAATACCAACTTGATGTGCAGTCCTGATTATTTCAATCCATTTTTCCGCACTAAGTTTATTTTTTGTTAGCTTTTGCCTAACCTCAGTGTCTAAGATTTCAGCTGCGGTGCCTGGCATTGAGCCTAACCCACATTCTTTCAAGTCTAGTAAGAAATCACGATATGATAATTTCGTCTTTTTAGATCCATACCAAATTTCAAAAGGGGAGAATGCATGAATATGCATATTAGGAATTTTTGATTTTATCGCTAATAATATTTCCCTATAATAGTTTCCTGACATTTTTGGATGCAAACCACCTTGTATGCAGACTTCAGTTGCACCTCGATCCCAAGCGACCTGAGCTCTTTGAACTACTTGTTCAAGCTCTAACCATTCTGCATCCTTATCCTCTGTTCTTTTTGCGAAATTACAAAACTTACACCCCATATAGCAAATGTTCGTAAAATTAATATTACGATTAATAACAAAACTAACGTGTTCTCCACTCGATCTCTTTCGAAACTCATCTGCAACCTTATAAACCGCAAATTTATCTCCATCCTTCGCATTAAATAGAGTTACGCCCTCTTCTAAGCTAACTTCATTTCCAGAAAGGGCGCCATTTAATATTTTTTTAACCTCAGAGCTAACCTCGATACCTAAATCAACTTTTCTTTCATCCAACAACATCATTTTGTTCATTAGGCCACCTCACAAGCTTGATCTTTTGACAAACCATCGTGGCCTGCCATTTTTGAAACTCGATCAAAAATACCTGGATGCAAATACTTTGAGGTATTTTTAAAAAAAGAGGGATAAACTGTTAAGCGTTCTTTTAAAATATGCCCAGCTTTCGATGTTGCTTCCATTAATTCACGTATTTCGGGCCAGTCATGTTGAGGGTTTATAAAGTCTATAGTGACGGGAGAAATCCCACCCCAATCATTAATTCCAGCTTTAAGATAATCTATATGACGTTCACTAAGATTTGGTGGTGCTTGTATGCTAATATCTGCATCAAGAATTAAGCGAGCATTTGCAATTGTCCATAGCATCTCAGTGAGGCTCGGTTCCGGATGAAGAGCCATCTCAATATCTGGTTTACTCTGAAAATTTTGAATAATGACTTCTTGGATATGTCCATATTCTTGATGAATAAGATTTATTTCTCTTAAAGCCTCGAGCCTCTCTTCACGAGTTTCACCGATCCCGATTAGAATTCCTGTTGTAAAGGGAACATTTTTTTTTCCTGTGCGTTTCAAAGTTCTTAACCTTTGTAATGGAACCTTGTCTGGGCAAGCGTAATGCGCACCTCCTTTTCGATTTAATCGTCGGCTTAACGTTTCCAACATCATTCCCATTGATCCAGTCACTGGTCGCAAAATATCAATTTCATCATTTGTTAAGGTTCCAGAATTTACATGCGGCAGCAGTGATGTTTCTTGCAAAACCATTTCACACATGTCTCTAAGATAATCTGTCATCTTGGCATAACCAAGTGCGCAAAGCATCTCCTTTGACTTTTCATAACGTAATTCTGGCCTCTCCCCCAAACTAAATAAAAGTTCCTTACAGCCGTTTACCTCTCCCTTTTTTGCTACTCTTAACACCTCATCTGGGGTCATTATGTTAGCCTCAGGAGAATCTGGATGTTTGACAAAGGTACAATAGCCACAAGTATCACGACACATATTCGTTAAAGGCACAAAAACCTTACGAGAATACGTTACTATAGACCCCCATCTAGCATCACGCTTTTCTGAAGCCTTATTCATTAGGTCTGCTAACTCTTCAGAAGCAAAAGAAGAGTTTACTGGCTTATTTAAATTATTATTCATCTCATCTCAAAACACATAGTTACACTCAGATTAAATATAAAATTTACCAAACAGTCAATATTTTAATATTTTCTAAAAAGATGGTCAATTATTGTTAAAAAGCATTAGTTGACCAAATGATCAAATTTTGGCTTAATCAAACAACAATAGATGAAAGTGGGTTTTTTTTGGCTAGATCCGATACAACAAAAAAAGTAACGCGCATTCAGCGTGAAAAAATAAATGTGATCCTTGAAGCTGCGCTGGATATTTTTTCCAATCATGGTTTTCGAGGAGCAACAATTGATATGATTGCTAAACAAGCAAACCTTTCCAAATCAAATATACTTTATTATTTTGACAGCAAGGATGATATCCACTCAGCATTACTCTCAAAACTCTTAGATAAATGGCTCGAGCCTTTAAAGGTGATTTCAGCAACTGGAGACCCCGTTGATGAAATCTGTTCTTATGTTGAGCACAAATTAGACATGGCTAGAATTTACCCTAGGGAGAGTCGTTTATTTGCAAATGAAATTTTGCAAGGTGCGCCTCGGATACTTAAGGTTTTAAGCGGACCATTAAAAGAATTGGCTGATCAAAAAGCAGAAATTATAAATTCCTGGATTAACTCTGGTAAAATTATGCCCATAAACCCCTATCATCTTATATTTTCAATCTGGGCAACTACTCAACATTATGCTGATTTCGATGTTCAGATCCAAGCTGTTATGGGTAATAAAAATAGCGATGCACATTTTGCAGACGCTAAATCTTATTTAAAATTATTATTCACACGCCTTCTGGAGCCCAAAGCAGTATAACAAGAGCTAAGATTGTTAATGTAATACCAAATCCGATATTATAAATTGAAACACCTTGCCCTAACCCCAATTCCCATAACAATGCCCAACTTGGGACTAGATAGGTATACGCCATAACTTTAGAACTAGGTAAAAGTAATGTTGCAAACTGTATTAAAAAAAATGTAACAGCACTAGCAAATAAAGCAGTATAAATTAATGTAGCCCAAACCATCCAAGATAAACTTAATAGATCAGTTTTAAATACATCACCAAGACCATAAAAGATCATTAATATAGTTGCACCTAGGGTCGTTGCAAAGGCGAAAATAAGTGGGCTTTCCCCCCTATTTAATTTTCTAGATAATGGAGTGTACAAAGAATGAAAAATTACGCCGCAAAAGAATATCAATTCTCCAAGACCAAACTGAAGCATAATCAAGCGGTTCAAATTTCCCTCGAAAACAACCCATAACGCACCAACAGCACCTATTATTAAAGCAATAAGAATGGAAAGAGACATTTTTTGCCGCATAAGTATATATCCAAAAAAACCACTGAATAGTGGTGCGAACGTAAATACAGCAGCTAGTGAAACTGACGATGCTATTTTTAAACCTTCAAACATTAACACAAAATAAATAGCGATACAGCCACCAAGTACAAAGAACCTCCAAGGAGCTTTTAAAACATTCTTTGTGAACCCAGTTTTTGTTAAAATAAAAGTTGCTAATATAGAAACTGCAATAACAAAACGGATAAGTGTGAAAGCGGCTGGTGAAATATCATTTGCAACCCTAACACCTAATGCAAAAGAACCCGCCACCAACCCAGAGAAAGCTAGCATAGCTAGATGTCCCTTAAGCTCATTGGATGAAATAGTCATTCGTATTGTCTAATCATTGAAGGCAAAATTAATGTACACTAACAGGGTTTAAATCATTCTGTCGGGCAACAATGAAAGCGGCGTCTCTACCAGAAACAACAGCTATTCTATCTCCTGTCGAATTATGTAAAGCATACAATGGCCCATGTTCATCTAAAATTTCTTGCTGAACATCGATTGGTAATTCACCTGAAGAAATTGACTTCACATAAACTAGGCCCTTTTCATCTAAACCGTCAAAATTATATTTTTGTTCCAAAATAATCTATTCCCTACTGATTGTTATTTTTTTCACAAGGCTCTCTTGCTCAAATCTTTCCAAATCAATGTTAAGCAACCCATTTACTGTTGTTGCTTTGATTACATCTACATCATCTGATAGAACAAAATTTTTCTGGAATTGTCGAGTGGCAATTCCTCTATGCAAATACAATTTATCTTGCCCTTTAGGTATCTTCTTACCCCTAACAATCAATTGATTATCCTCCACAGTGATTTCGAGCTCATCATCAGAAAACCCTGCTACTGCTAAAGTTAGCCTATATTTATTTTTTGATGACTGCTCAATATTAAATGGGGGATATGCATCACCACTAGACTTAACGGTTCTTTCAACTAAACTTTCCAATCGATCAAAGCCTAATAAAAATGGATAAGCTCCAAATAATATTTTAGTCATAATACGCCCTTAATTTATGTAATAAACAATCAATTATAATAAATAGATCTACATAATGATATGGGAATGATCTTTAAAATTTCAACTAATTTGAGTATTTTGATTTTTTTCTAATAAAATATAAATTGTTGTGATAACTTCATTGATAAGATGAAAAATATTGAAAAAATGACACGGTTAGAAATATTAACCATAAAACTTAAAACATTAAAAAAAGAACATAGAGAATTAGATACTAAAATATCAGAACTTGCTGATTTATCTTCAACTGATCAATTCACTTTGCGCCTACTTAAGAAAAATAAATTATCATTGAAAGATAAAATAAGTCGTTTAGAAGATGAGTTAACCCCAGATATAATTGCTTGAAATTTAAAATTATTGCGCGTTAGAGAATAAGAGGATCGATTAATGACATCACCTGTAGTTGGAATTATAATGGGCAGTCAGACTGATTGGTCAACGATGAAAAAAACAGCCGATATACTAACCGAATTTAGTATTTCATTTGAAACCAAAATTGTATCGGCCCACAGAACACCAAATAGGTTATGGGAATATGGCAATACCGCTGTTCAAAAAGGCCTCAAAGTCATTGTCGCTGGAGCAGGTGGCGCAGCGCATTTACCAGGTATGATGGCATCAAAAACAAGAATTCCTGTGATTGGCGTACCAATAAACACCAAGAGCCTTTCTGGATTAGATTCTCTCTACTCAATCGTGCAAATGCCAAAAGGCTTTCCCGTTGCAACAATGGCCATTGGTGAACCTGGCGCATTCAATGCTGGTTTAATGGCAATTTCCATTCTTGCAGTAAATGATAGCAATCTTGCAACTAAGCTTGAACAATGGCGCCAAAGCCTTTCTGAATCGATTAATGAAGAACCAAATAATGATGGGTAGTCTGACTAAAGACTGTGTTATTGGTATTCTCGGCGGCGGTCAGCTCGGAAGGATGCTTGTTATTGCAGCGTCAAGATTGGGTTATAAATGTCATGTTTTTGATCCAAATATAAACTCACCCGCCAGTCAAGTTTCTACCTTCTCAACTCAAGCAAGTTATGACGACCTTGAAGCATTAGCGTCATTTGCAAAATTGGTAGATGTAGTAACATATGAATTTGAAAACATCCCTACTGATGCATTGGATGTAATAGAGAACCACGTCAATATTTTTCCTAATAAAGAGGCACTATTTACTAGCCAAGACAGGTTGATAGAAAAAAAATTCCTAACTAACTTGGGATTAAGAACTGCTCCGTTTGCAAATGTAGAAAATGCCCAAGACTTAAACAATGCCATTAAAAAAATTGGGACACCCGCAATTTTAAAAACAAGAAGGTTGGGGTACGATGGAAAAGGTCAAGTTAAAATTAATGAAAATACCAATTTAGATAATATTTTGACACAACTTCAAAATGCACCCTGCATTTTAGAGGGTTTAGTTAATTTTAATAAGGAAATATCTATAATTGGAGCAAGAGATCAGAATGGAGCTGTAAGTTGTTATGATCCAGGTGAAAATTATCATGAAAATGGTGTTTTAAAAACAACATTGGTTCCAGCAAAAATAAATCAAAAAACCAGTACTGATGCGGTTCTCTTGACTGCGCAAATATTAAATAAACTTAATTATGTTGGGGTCATCGGTGTTGAATTATTTGTTACTGATAATGAATTGCTCATTAATGAAATAGCACCACGCGTTCATAACTCAGGACATTGGACCCAAAACGGATGTTTGATAGATCAGTTCGAACAACATATCAGGGCAATTGGAGGTTTACAGCTTGGTGACGGCAAGCGACATTCAAATATCGAAATGACTAATATTTTAGGGGATGAAATCAAAAAACTTGATAAATTCGTAAATGATGGAAAAAGTGCTGTTCATTTGTACGGAAAAGAAGAAATTAAACTTGGTCGAAAAATGGGTCATATTAACAGAATATATGAAATATAATATGTGATTATTTAATTTTTTGAAAGCTTAAACAATAAAAATTCTATATTATCTCTTATAAATAAAAGGCACCAAAACTCCTCCTAGAATCAAGATTGATGAAATATAAAATTGCCAATTTAAAGTCTCATGAATAAACAAATACCCACCAAAAGCTGCAATTAATGGTACAGTCAATTGCGCAACTGACGCAGTCATAATATTGATTTTTGGCAAAACCCAATACCACACTGCATATCCAATACCTGAAGTAATAGATCCAGAAATAATAGCTAGAAAAAGGCCATAAGAATTAGGTGTGATCTTATCTGGTATAAATAAAGCAAATGGAATCATTAAAATTAATGCAACAATAAAATTACCAGAGGTGCTCGATAAAGGACTTTTTTGTCCACGGCCTAAAAGGGAGTATAGTCCCCACCCAAGCGAGGCAATAAACATTAAAAGCATCCCAACCAAATTATTTCCACCAATCCTTGGGTCAACCAATATAAACAAACCTACTATGGCTAAAAACATCCCAAAAAATCTAACAATATTAACCTTTTCCTTTAAAACCAAGGCACCAACAAACATTACCAACTGCACGCCACCAAATAAGATTAAAGCTCCAACACCAGTATCAATTACTAAATAAGCAAAACTAAAACCAATAAGATAACATACTAGTGATATTCCACTAATGATTGTATTTAATTTAAATTTAGGTTTTTTCTTATGAACAATTAAAACTAATAAGATCAAAACTAATGCGCCAGATCCAACTCTAATCATGGCAAAATTAGAAGGGCCAATTGAATTTGATACCATGGCCAGTCTAGCTAATACGGAATTTGCCGCAAACGCTGTCATTACCAAAGTTGTTAGAAAAAATAATCGCATATTTCTTATAGTACCAAAAGCTTGATATATAGCCATAAAAAAAGGGCTGCAAATTTCGCAGCCCTTAAATGTTTTTAAACTCTGGGTTACATCATTCCGCCCATGCCGCCCATGCCGCCCATATCAGGCATGCCACCGCCGCCAGCTGGAGATGCTGGAGCTGGTTTGTCTGCAATCATAGCTTCTGTAGTTATTAAAAGACCAGCAATTGAAGCAGCATCTTCCAAAGCTGTTCTAACTACTTTAGTCGGATCAATAACACCAAACTTAAACATGTCGCCATATTCTTCAGTTTGAGCATTAAATCCAAATGTCTTATCGTTGCTTTCACGTACTTTTCCTGCAACTACTGCACCGTCAACACCAGCATTTTCAGCTATTTGTCTTAGAGGTGCCTCTAGAGCACGTTTAACAATACCAATACCAGCATTTTGATCAGAGTTAGCACCTTTAAGTTTATCCAAAGCATTACCTGCTTGGATCAACGCAACACCACCACCAACAATCACACCTTCTTGGACTGCTGCACGAGTCGCGTTCAGCGCATCGTCAACACGGTCTTTTCGCTCTTTAACTTCAACTTCGCTATTGCCTCCAACACGTATTACGGCAACACCACCAGCCAGTTTAGCAAGACGCTCTTGAAGTTTTTCTCTGTCATAATCTGACGAAGTTTCTTCAATTTGACCACGAATTTGCGCTACACGTGCTTCGATTTCAGCTTTTTCACCAGCACCATCGACAATTGTAGTTTCGTCTTTAGTAATTGAAATTTTCTTTGCTGTTCCCAACATATCCATTCCAACATTTTCAAGCTTCATACCCAAATCTTCTGATATAACTTGTCCACCTGTCAAAATTGCTAAATCTTGAAGCATAGCTTTTCTTCTATCACCAAACCCTGGTGCTTTTACAGCAGCTATTTTCAATCCGCCTCGTAATTTATTCACAACTAATGTAGCTAAAGCTTCGCCATCTACATCTTCTGAAATAATCACTAATGGCTTTCCAGATTGAATAACCGTTTCAAGAAGCGGAACCATTGGCTGTAGAGAAGAAAGTTTTTTCTCATGAAGCAAGATCAAAGCATCTTCTAATTCAACTGTCATCTTGTCAGCATTAGTTACGAAATATGGAGAAAGATATCCTCTATCGAACTGCATTCCCTCAACAACATCTGTCTCAGTCTCTAGACCTTTGTTTTCTTCTACCGTGATAACGCCTTCATTACCCACTTTCTGCATCGCATCTGCGATTTGAGAACCAATTTCTTCTTCTCCATTTGCAGAAATAGTACCAACTTGTGCTACTTCGGCGCTGTCACTTACAGGGCGAGATGCTGCTATTAATTCAGAAACTACTTTCTTTACAGCTAAGTCGATTCCTCTTTTTAAATCCATAGGATTCATTCCTGCCGCAACAGATTTAGTGCCTTCTTTCACAATTGCTTGAGCCAGAACTGTTGCTGTTGTTGTTCCATCACCAGCTTCATCGTTGGTTCTAGAAGCAACTTCTTTAACCATCTGTGCGCCCATATTTTCAAACTTATCTTCAAGCTCTATTTCTTTAGCGACAGTTACGCCATCTTTAGTAATACGTGGTGCACCGAAAGATTTATCCAGCACTACGTTCCGGCCTTTTGGACCTAATGTCACTTTGACAGCATTTGCCAAAGTATTAACGCCGCGCAGCATACGGTCACGGGCATCTGTGTTAAATTTTATGTCTTTAGCAGCCATTTTGGGCTCTCCTAAATTCTGGTTACAAGTTCAATATTAAAGGATTAAGAAATTATTCCTAAAACATCACTTTCTTTCATTATAAGAAGTTCTTCGCCTTCTACTGTTACTTCTGTTCCAGACCATTTTCCGAAAAGAACAACATCGTTCGCCTTTACCGCCATTGGTATTAATTCGCCGGAGTCTTTGCGAGCGCCTTCGCCACAAGATACAATAGTACCTTCAGCTGGTTTTTCTTTTGCGCTATCTGGGATTATCAATCCGCCAGAGGTTTTCTCGTCACCTTCAGTGCGACGGACTAGCACACGATCGTGTAGTGGTGTGAATGCCATATCGGAGTTCTCCCTTAAGAGTTATTCCACAGTTTGGGTGGCTTTTCGAAACTATTAGCACTCGCCACCTTTGAGTGCTAACAGACGGCATGTAGGTAGCCTTTGCACTAGAGTCAATTGCTTTGATATAAAAAACTCCAAGTTTTTTAAAATAATTTAAAAAATCTACGCAAATATGAATAAATTACCGTGACCTTTATAAACATTAATCTTATAAGACTTCCAATTTAGAACTACGGTAGGCGCCCAATGATTAAAATATTTGGACATAAATCCCCAGACACTGATAGTACAGGCTCCCCAATTATCTGGTCTTGGTATCTTAACACTATATGTGACCTTGAGGCAGAACCTAAGCTGTTAGGAGAACCAAATACTGAAGCGAATTTTGTACTAAATTATTGGAAGGTTGAAAAACCTGAAATTATACAAGAAGTTTCAGAAAATGAACAAATTGTAATTGTTGATACAAACAATCCATCAGAATTACCACAATCTGTGAATAATGCTGAAATTTTAGAAATTATTGATCATCACCATTTAGTCGGTGGGCTACAAACAAAATCTCCATTGAAAATGACCATCAGACCAGTCGCCTGTACTGCAACTATTATGCACGACTTAATAGGCAAACATACAAAAAAAATGCCCGATTCAATAAAAGGCCTAATGCTTAGTTGTATTTTGTCAGACACATTAAGGTTTCGATCTCCAACAACAACTGAGCAAGATAAACAGGTTGCACTAAGTTTGGCTAGCGAACTTAAAATTGATGTTGAAGATTTTGCTTCAAAAATGTTTGAAGCAAAATCAGACGTATCAGTTTTCAGTGATGAAGAGCTATTAAGAATGGATAGCAAGAAATACGAAATATCAAATAAAAAGCTGCGGATATCAGTACTCGAAACCACTTCTCCAGAAATAATCTTAAAACGTAAAGATGGATTATTAAAAGCAATGCCAAAAATTTCAAAAGAAGATAATGTGGATGAAGTCATGTTATTTGTCGTAGACATATTAAAACAGGAAAGCACATTATTAATTCCAAACGATAACATTCGAAAAATTTCTGAAAAATCTTTTGGAAAAAAATCAAATAGCGACTTTGTAAAGTTACGTGGAATAGTAAGTAGAAAAAAACAAATAATACCAAATATTAAAATATAAATATGCATTCTATAATCAATTCTCTTGATGATATTTCCCACAAATACGAAACTCTTTTCGTTGATTTATGGGGATGTGTCCATGATGGCTATTCACCATTTAATGAGGCTGTAGAGGCATTAAAAAAATATCGATCAAAAGGGTTAGGGTCAGTTGTTTTACTCACAAACTCACCACGTCCAAGGGAAAGTGTTGAAAATTGGTGTTCCATCAGACTGCTGGGATACCATTGCAACATCAGGCGACAGCGCTAGAGCAGCAATGTTCAAGGGCGTTGTAACAGAAAAGGTATTTCACATTGGGCCAAAACATGACTTGAGTTTTTTTAACAATATGAACTTAGTAAAAGAAGCCTGTCTAATTGAACGCGTCCCCGCAGAAACTGCTGAAGGTATAGTTTGCACTGGACCATTTAATGATGCAAATGATCTTCCAAGTGACTACACTGAATTATTTTCAAGCTTTATAGAGCGGAAACTAAAATTATTATGTGCAAATCCAGATATAGTTGTGGACCGCGGTAAAAAACGAGTTTATTGTGCGGGAGCCTTAGCAAAGCTCTACACAGAAATGGGGGGGGAAAGTTTATATTTTGGCAAGCCTCATAAACCAATTTATGATCTTGCCTATGAACGTCTCAAAGAAATTAATCTAGAAGCATCAAAAGAAAAAATTTTATGTGTTGGTGATGGTATATTAACGGATATAAAAGGTGCTGTTAATGCGAACTTAGATAGTCTTTTCATTACTGGTGGTTTAGCAGCAAGAGAAACAGATACTACAATTCAACCCAATGAACTCAATTTAAAAAAGTTC
>Ga0209482_1000529_pt1 | contig 32549 bp, 31 predicted proteins | sample CoawatmetaG10DNA_FD_187512 | JGI IMG/M metagenome (GOLD analysis project Ga0209482, IMG submission 187512) | Marine microbial communities from the West Antarctic Peninsula - Coastal water metaG104-DNA (SPAdes) (version 2) | ecosystem: Environmental > Aquatic > Marine > Coastal ...
TAAATCTTGTCCTCCTTTATGACTGATGGACCAAGGTGGTATAACGAACAAATCAGATGTATCTCTTCACATAAAGCTTATGTTTCCTTACTTCATTAGAACGACAGATGATCACAGTTTTATCATCTCAAATGATCCAATGCCCTAATTCATTGACAAAGCAGTAACAAATAAAAAAATATAAAAAAACAAAATGATATTATTAATTAAATGTGTAACAAGTGTTACATTCATTCTTTATTGAATTATTAAATTATTATTGATTTATGGTTGGTAAGGGGTTCTTTTTAAGTTTTTAGCTTAGGGAACCCTTTTTTTTGTGATAATTATAATTAAACGGTCTAACCTGCCGGTAATGGTCCTTATTGATCTCATAGTCAAACAGGATACATCATCTCAATTTTCAATCTTTGACTAATTAATTATCCGGTAACAAATGTTACATAGTATTTATTTTAATGAAATACATTTGTAAGGATTTATGGTTGGTAAAAGGGTTCTTTTAAGTTTCACTTAGAGAGCCCTTTTTTTATAGCTGACTAAGGCATTGGAGAATCACTCGATCATTAAATCAAAAATACTGATGAAACTTTCTCAAATAAGCATCTGCATCCTTATTCAAACTGAATCCCTAGACACTTGAACTAAAAAAAATATCGCTTTAGGAGATAAGAGTTATGGAAAGAGGTCCTTCCTTGCATAATGGCCGGTCACATCAAAATCCATTTTTGATTGAATGAGCAGGTCACTGGACAAGTTGGCATAAATAATCCCCCCCATATCCCATAAAGGATCGACCAATGGATTGCCTAAAGGATCAATCACAGTACTACCCCCTCTTGATAAGATATTGGGTAGTTGTTCTACTGCCTCCCCAGGTAAATCTAATGGGTAATCCTCACGAGCAACAAACTGGTTGCAGCTGAGTACAAAACATCTCCCTTCCATAGCGATATGACGAATGGTATGTTGCCAACTGTCGCGATGATCCGCTGTCGGTGCCACATAAATTTCTATCGCTTGATCATAAAGACACATTCTCGCCTGTGGCATGTAATTCTCCCAACAAATCAGGCCTCCTATTTTACCAAGAGAAGTATCATAAACAAGTAAATCAGATCCATCACCCTCACCCCAAACAATACGTTCTGCAGCTGTTGGCTTAATTTTCCGATGCTTACCAATACATTTACCCTCAGGATCAAAATACAATAAGGTACAGTACAAAGTCCCCGACCGAACCCGCTCTGTCACACCAATACAACAGTAAATACCATTTTCTTTTACAATATTGGCCAAATCAAGAAACGCTTGAGCGTTCAAATCTAGTGAACTATCGTGGTAGCGCTGCCACATGGCACGACCCATTTCAGACCTGCTCCCCACAACCGTACCAAAGGTAATACCTCTTGGATACGCCGAAATGAAGGCCTCTGGAAAAAGAACAAATTCAGCACCTTCGGATTTTGCTTGGCCAAGTAAGCCATCCACTTTCTCCAAAGTCCCGGATAAATCAAAGAGTACAGGTGCCTCTTGTACGAGGGCCACACGAAGGTCTTTCATAATTGATGAGGTTAAGCAAACAATATAGTATGAAATTAAATGAACCAGAGAATTTAAAAAAATATCATTTTATAATTTCATCAACTTATTGGATGGCAAAGCTTAATTTTGCGTCTAGTTCATTGACTTATGGGGCCGAATGGAATCGACAGGAAGTGTGAATACTGTATTTGCGTGTCGGGTGATGAGTGTACATCCGTAATCAAAGCACTTAAATTTTAATTGGCGAAGATTCTTACGCCATGGCTGCTTAATTTAACTTTTTAGTTAAATACAGGTTTAAACGGTTGAGCGTCTAGCGATGTTCCCGGGCCACATCCTACCTTGCTTTCGCCTTTTGAGCGAGGAATTAGGGTGTCGTATAAAAGGCTAGCGCTGTGAGGTTACTAAGCAGTTGCGAAATTTAGTGACTGGCAGAAAAGGTAGGTTGTTATTTACCAGCCCTTCTGTAAGATCTAATAAATAACTACACATGTAGACGATGCAATGTTTCCTTAGCTGGACGCGGGTTCGAATCCCGCCGGCTCCACATAAAAGCCCTAGTACTATTAGTATTGGGGCTTTTTTATTTATGAGTACCAACATAGGTACAAACATTTCGTTTTCGGATTGATATCTCAAAGATTTCTTAGGCTTTTATATCTATCAAATAGTTTAAACTCTTTTTGTCAAAAATGATTAGCTATATGATTACATTTAAAGCCATATTAATAAGTTTATTTTGACTAATATCAACATTAATTGATTCAAGAAAGCTATTCTTAATCTGCTTTCACTGAGGGTCTAATTAATATTTCTGTCTAATCCTATCTTATTTGGTCAGCTAATTAAGATACTTTGTCAGCTTAATGACGCTTCATCACCTTAGCTGAATAAGCCTTTCCAAGAGCCTCATTTCTGAGGTTGCAGAACTATTTTTTAAAATCATAAGTTATAGAAGTAGATAAACTAAAATTATTATAAAAAAAGCATAACATTTATGAAAAAAGCGATTGAATTTTGGGGAGTATACTATCCCATCATTTTGGCATTTTTGTCATTCCTGTATTCTGTTACCCTGTGGTTCATGGGAAACAAGTTAGAGGGAATATTTGTTGGGATTTGGGTGCCCTCTATACTTTCAGCTTCCATTGCCTTGAGGCAAAGAAGATCAGATCATTCTAACCAAAAAAATATAAATGATGGAAACTGAAAATGTTATAATGTTCTCAATAGGTCTGACCATTTTTGTATTGTACATGGTTGGATATCTCTTCATGGTTAAAAAAGCAAATGATTTGCAGAAAAGTAAGGTGAAAAATGATCCCGAACTTACTGCTCATTACAGAAGAGCAGATAATATTGATATGGATGGTATTGGTAATTATGGACGGTTTCCAAGCGAAAAGCCAGGGAAAAAAAATAAATGATTAAAAAAATCGTACAACCCTTTCCACATAATTAGTTATTGTTCCCATCTTAGAACCTTTCCCTTTATGAACCTTTTTTATATTACGATTAGGGGTTCAAAAATAATCCTTTGAGTTTGGGACAACCTCTCTCTGGGAGCGTCTCTAGCCAATAATTCTTTTTCCCTTTAGTTGATTCCTTGATCCTCTTGTCTATCCTATTATAATGTCTCTGGGTAGGTCTCTATATGATTCTTAAAAGATTGTGAGTTCGTTGATTATAGCATCTTAAATGTCGCTTATCTTCACTCAAAAAAATATAGGGTTTTTATCAAGTGGTCACCTTAGACAATGCCGTCGCCGTAATTGCCAATGGTTTCTGATTGGCCAAACAGTCTTTAAATAAAGTATTCATTGAATTTGAAAAAAATGACGCCCAAAACATTCATCAAAAAGGAATTTTTGAGCAACTTAAGCATGACCTGAACCAAGCGGAATTAAACGATGATTTTGAAATAGATTTTGAAACAGGGGTTATTCCTGATCAAAAAACTATAAGCAATGATCAGTTTGAAGCAACCTATCAAGTTCCTTTTTTGGCCCATGCTACTATGGAACCCATGAACTTCACCGCGTGGATTCATGATGGAATTTGTGAAATCTGGATAGGCTCCCAAAATCCATTGGGCATCAAGGCTGCAGTAGCAGATCTACTGGACATTGACATGGAACATGTCCAGGTCTATAATCAGTATCTGGGTGGAGGTTTTGGTAGAAGATCAGAAACTGATGTCGACCTGCAAGCGGTATGGATCGCACGAGAAACTACCCATCCCATCAAACTTATTTGGCCGCGAGAAGAAGATATACAGCAAGACTTCTACAGAGAGGCGAACCTGAGTCAATTCAAAGCAGTCCTCGATTCAAAAGGTAAACCCAATGTTTGGATCAATCAATTCTTATTTAAGCACCATCCCCCCGAAGCATCTACACCTCCCTATTTGATTCCCAATCAGCTTATTCAACATACCGAGAGTGACCTTCATGTGCCTTGGGGCAATTGGCGCAGTGTCGACCATTCCATGCACGGTTTTTTTATTGAATCTTTCATTGATGAACTGGCGCACCTTCAAAATGAAGATCCCTTTAAATACCGTGCTTCTTTGCTTACCCATCAACCACGATTTCTCAAAGTACTCAACAAGGCTGCCGAAAAAGCATCATGGCATCAGTTGTTACCTGAAAATTGGGGCCGGGGTATTGCTATTCATCAATCTTTCGGAACGATTGTCGCTGAAGTTGTGGAAGTCCAAATCATTGAAAGTAAAATGCGTGTCGAAAGGGTGGTATGCGTAGCAGATGCTGGTTTCGCCATGCATCAGGATGCCTTTATCGCCCAAATGGAAAGTGGCATCATTTATGGACTCACGGCCGCCTTGTATGGAGAAATCACGATCAAAAACGGTGCGGTAGCGCAGCATAATTTTCATGATCATAAAATGCTTAGAATGGATGAAACTCCCATCATTGAAACCTATATCATCAATAGCCATGAAAAAATAGGAGGTGCCGGTGAGCCTAGTACGCCCGTGATTGCTCCTGCCTTAGTCAATGCCCTATTCAATGCTACCGGAAAAAGAATTCGTACACTCCCTATCCAAAATTTTGATCTAACTCTCTGACTGTTTTCATCGAAAATCGGGACCGTTTTATGATTAATCGAATGAGATTGATTAAATTAACTTAACAATTAAAACTTAGTTTTAACTTATGATACGCGCATTCATTATTCTAGCTTTATTTTTTCTGATCAGTTGTACTTCTGAAAAAGAGGCTCAAGTGCCTACTGAAGAGGTTCCTACGCTTAAAAATTATAAGGACTTAACTACCCTTTTTGAGGCCTGGAGAACTTTTGAAAACCCTCCCCTTTTTAAGGGAGCGCCGGATTATCGCGATGAAACCTTTAAGAAGAGAAATGCTCAATTTATATCCTTACAAAATAAATTAATCAGCATAGATACCCTTGGTTGGCCCATTGAACATCAAGTAGATTGGCATTTGATTTGGGCTGAGATGAATGGATATGATTTTAATCAACGCGTGCTGAAGCCTTGGCAGCGTGATCCAGCATTCTATGTTACTCTTTGGTTGGAAAAAAGTGATGTGCCTGGACATGAAGGCCCTACCCATCACAAAATACTTGACCTATGGACTTATCATTTCCCATTAGATAAAGAAGATAGAGAAAGAATCATGAACGAACTGAAGGTCATCCCCGCGATCAATCGGCAGGCACAGGAGAATCTCACTGGCAATGCGAAGGACTTATGGATTACAGGTATTAAGGACATTCGAACTCAAACTGTGGACCTCAGTAATATATTAAATCTAAAGGGTGTACAAAATGATTCTGAATTGGTGGCAATGGTTAATGAGGCCATCCTATCTACAGACCAATTAGTCGAATGGTTAGAAAAAAAAGCGGGCTCGAAAACAGGCCCTTCCGGCATCGGTAAAGCATCCTATACCTGGTACCAACAAAATGTGCATTTGGTCCCACTTACTTGGGATGATGAGGTCATGATCTTAAAAAGAGAACTAGCTAGAGCTTGGACGGCATTGAAATTGGAAGAACATAGGAATAGAGACTTACCTCCTTTAATTGCAGCCGATTCCCCTGAGGCCTATGAAAAAAAAGCCAAAGCATCAGCAAAAAACCTTATGACTTTTCTAGAGGAAAATGAAATTCTTACCGTCCAAGATTATTTCAGTCCAGCCCTCGATGAGCATTTGGGTGCATATATCCCTGAGGCCACTCGGAACTTCTTTATGATTGGGGCTCATTATGATCCTAGACCTCTTTATTCTCATTTTTATCATTGGTTTGAACTGGCCATCATGGATCGGAATCCACCAGAAAGTCCCCTGCGCCAAGGACCCTTGCTTTATAATATTTTTGATTCTCGAAATGAAGGTACCGCTACAGCTGTTGAGGAAATGTTCATGCAAGCGGGATTGTATGATCAAAGTCCAAGAGTAAGAGAAATCGTATATATTATGATTGCTCAACGAGCCGCTCGAGGATTGGGTTCACTGTATGCACATGCCAACGAAATGACTATGGAGGAAGCTGGGGGCATTCATTCGGAATTTACGCCTCGGGGCTGGATGAAGACAGAAAAAGAATTGCTGATTTTTGAGCAACATTTATATCTAAGACAACCGGGTTATGGGTCGAGTTATATCACAGGAAAATACCTCTTAGAGCAAACCTTTGCCGATTATGCCAAAATGAAATCGAGCCGAGAAAATAGATTTTTTTTAAGAGATTTTTTTGATGAATTAAATGCGATTGGAAGTGTGCCGATTTCTCTTACCCGATGGGAAATGACAGGTTTAAAGCCTAGCCTAAATAAATCTAAAAGCATGTTTTAGAGCAAACTTCGCATCAGGTTAAATTGATCCTTTACCTCCTTTTTTTGCTTTTCAAATTTTATTCTGAGTTCTTCGGGCGTTAGGTTTATTTTGCTTAAGTTTTTAACTTCAATAATGGATTCTATCTCAAGAAGTTTATCACTCATCATTTCTAATCCCACCATAGCAAAATTGGGCCTCATCTTATGCGCCAAAGCCTTCATTGATGATGAGATCAGCCGCAGAAAATGCAATTAGAAAGGCATCGAAATCTATATCCATTGTTTTTAAAAAAATTCCGAACATCACCGCGGCCCGTCTATGATCCCCACCGTAATACTTATTTAAAATGTTTTGATCCAACTGATAAGACCTATTCTCTTCATTCAAAGCGTTACTTAACAATCCCAATTCAAGAAATATTACCTTGATCTCATCAGCGTCAAATGGTTTGGTGATATGATGATTCATACCTGCGCGCATTGCCTTGTCTCGCTCGTCAATTAGTGCAGAAGCCGTTAAAGCAATGATCGGAACCATTTTATTACGATTTGATTGATCATCTCTTAATCGAATAGCAAACTCATACCCATCCATAATAGGCATCCTAATATCCATTAAAATCAAGTGGTAATGCTGATTTTCAGTCAACGCCAAAGCTTCCTTTCCGTTTGATGCTAAATCAAATTTGAATCCCCAATTTTCTAGCACTCCAGCGAGGTATTGTTGATTGAATTGATTGTCTTCCACAATCAAAATATGGCCTTCACGCGCTGCAGAAAATGTTCCTTTTTCTGTAATCGTCTCAATATAATTGGCGGTTGAGAGCCACAAATTAAAGGTAAATTCGGCGCCTTGACCCGATTGACTTTTAACCTTGATTTCACCGTCATACATGGTGATTAGATTCTTAACTATAGAAAGCCCAAGTCCTGTGCCTCCATATTTAAGTTTTGTCTTAGCATCCGCTTGTTTGAATGAATTGAAAATATCTTCAACCAAAGAAGCACTGATGCCGATACCCGTATCCTTGATACTAAAAAGAAAATTAGTTTTATCCCCTTTAACAGATATGGGTTCACCGAACACTTCAATGCTTCCGCTTTCTGTAAACTTTGTGGCATTACTCAAAAGATTTAAAAAAATCTGACTGATGACCACAGGATCCGCCTTTACCTGAAAATTCACCTCTTGGGACAACTTATTCAAATATTTTATGGATTTATGATTCAGATTAAAGCCTACAATTTTTAACAAAGAATCAATGATGGTTCTTATATTCAAAGATTGCTCACTGAGTTCCATGACCCCACTTTCTATTTTGGACAAATCCAAAACATTTGATATTAATCCCATGAGAATGCTAGAAGAATGCTTTAACCCTTCTAGATGACTCAGTTGTTTTTGGGTCGGCTTGGTATCGTATAACAAATGGGTCAAGCCAATGATCGCATTCAATGGGTTTCTTATCTCATGACTCATGTTAGCTAAAAAAGCTTTTTCTGCCTCACGGGAAAACTCTGCTTCTTGATCTCACTTTCAAGATTTTTTCTGTCTGTAATATCAAAGTGGATTCCCAAAGAACCCACCATCTTACCTTGTTCGTCAAATAAGGGTGCCCCGCTGATGATCACCCAAATCAACGCCCCCGATTTTTTTCTCAATTGAACCTCATAGCTAGACGGTCTTCCTTCTAACCTAAGATCGCTATGGTAATCAATTAAATTTATTTGATCCCTGTTCGCACTGAAGAGATCAACCGCATTTTTCCCTATGATTCCTTCTTCAGTGTATCCAAGCATATCGCAAAACCAATCATAAGCACGCAAGATCCTATGCTCATGATCTACCTCTAATAAACCAAGATGCATATTTTCAATAAGACCTCTGTACTTTTCTTCTGATCGCTCGATACGCTCATTGAATCTGAACTCCTGTGTTACATCCCGGACTTGCCATAATTGTCCGATGTACTCCTGGTCAGACATGAGCGGGATAAAATCGCAGTCAATGATACTTCCATTTTTTAGTTCAACCCCCTTAATTAATGTTTTTTGTTTTGTGTTTTTGGCTCGGTCAACAAAACCATAAAACTTATCTGGTGCAACGAACAACCCTTCATAATCTTTGGCCACTTGTGCTTGATCTACTCCAATGATGTTTTTATCCTCAAAAGAAATCTTAAATATCCTTTTAAATTCTGAATTGATCATGGCAATTTTATCCCGCTCATCAAAGAGCAGCACACCGGTATGCAAGTTGTCTACGACGCTATCTAAAATGTGAATATTTTTACGGATGCCTGTCCGTAAATCTTGATTCTTTTGTTCAAAAAAAGAATTTTTAAATAACAGCGAGATGATGTTGGCAATAATTGAAAAAAAATTAAAATGCTCATCATTAAAAAAGTCTTTTTGAGTATGTTCGGAATCTATAATGCCTATGGTCATTCCCTCATACGTAATAGGCACAGTCAATTCAGAATTTCGAAAAAAATCATTGATGCGATAACGTTTGTCTTGGCTTGTGTCATTAACAATTTCACCATTACCGCTAGCAGCTACCGTCCCTACAATTCCTGTTCCTAATGGAATTTTCAATTTTTTAAACCTATCTTGACGTACGTTTGCTTGATTTTCAAAAGGCGTAATCTGATTGCATTGATTGTCTTTTATGGCATATATAAAGCAATTGTCTAAATCATACTTATGAATCAGCTTTTCCGATACAACCCATGCAATTTCGTTGAGATTGTTTTTGCCTACTAGACTTAATCCAAATTCATTGATAGCCTCAAAAAAATGATCGTTTTTTTCTACTTCCAGTTTTAATTTGTCATTAAGTTATGAGAGCCATTTATTTAATTCAAAAAGTTCTTTAGACTTAGACTCAAGCAATTTTTCAGCGGCTTCTCAAGACTTAATCTCTCGTGCAACACGCTTTTCTAAGAGTCTAGTTTGGTCCTTAATTTTTTCGAATTCTGAATCTGACCATTTCGCCATCGTTATCAATATTATGCTTATCTACCCTTCCATCCTCATCATAATGGATCATACAGGCATCAATCAATCCTGAGGCCAAGGAAGACATTTTTCTAGCTGATTCGTACACAAAGATCATTTCATTCCCCTCTTCTCTTTCAACTGTAAATTTAGGGAGTTCAGCGTCAGGATAAAGCTTCCGTACTTCGGGGTGGATATAGGAATCTAAGGATCGAAATACATCAAAGGAAGAATTTGCTGAGGAAAAAAAGTGTGAATGCCCAATGACAAACGCCTGAAATATGAATTTACCAAATTCAAAAAATAAATCGTCAATGGTTCTTTCTGTAATTCTACTGGTATTTGAAACCAAGTTGAACATCTGAGAATAGTGGTAGGATCCTACAGTTGTGAAGGCACCACCATCGGGTAGATTAGAGGATTCTATTACTTTATCTACCAAATTATAATCGTACTCTGCCTCTAAAAACTTTAAATATTCAACAATAACAAGTCCTTTCATTTCTCATCTTTTTTATTTAAAAAATCACGATTGATTTTTTTGCCTCTCTAACAATTGGTCGAAGCTTATACAAGAAATTCAATAATTTGAATCAAATGTAAAATGGTGAAACTTTAGGATAGTTAATATTAAAAAAACCTAAACGTAGAACATTTATTTTAAAAGTAATTCCTTCAAAGAATGAAAATAACAGATCCTAATTTTTAAAAAAAACGGATCATTTACGCATCTTGGGAACATTAATAAACACGCGTGTGTTAAAAGGTAAATCGATAATTATTCAAAATCATATGTTTAATATTTTTAAAAAGACTTCACCTCTCCAAAAATTGTATCAGAAACATGAACAACTTTTGAAGGATGCCCACCAACTTTCAAAAACCAATCGTTCGCTAAGTGACCAGAAACATGCCGAAGCGGAAGAAATACTTAATAAAATTAAAGCTGCTGAAAGCAAATGACAAACCCCTCTTTTTCTACAAACGAGGAGAATAGAATTATTGAAATGGCTTGGGAGGATCGCACTCCTTTCGAGGCCATTAATTATCAATTTTCTCTTCCAGAAAGTGGGGTCATTGCGCTGATGCGAAAGCGGCTAAAAAGATCTAGCTTTAATTTGTGGAGATCTCGAGTACACCAAGGTATCAGTCAAAAACACGGCAAAAAAAGGAATTCTGAAATACAGCGATTTAAATGTACACGCCAACGATCTATCACAAATAATAAAATTTCGAAAAGATAAATAATAAAACTTAATGGCGTTTTTTCCTACCCAGTTTAGCGATATATATCAGCGCCTCAAATCCATAGATCCTGAGAAATATAGCCATTCAAGAAACTATGTAGATGGGGCTGTAACGTACTTGTCTCCCTACATCTCAAGAGGGGTAATTTCTACGAAAACAGTTTTTAACTATTTATTGGAAGAGGACTATCCCTTTGAAACCATTGAAAAATATGTGCAAGAATTGGCTTGGCGTGATTATTGGCAACAAGTTTGGATTCATAAAAAATCTGCGATAAATACGGACTTAAAAAGTCAACAGCAAGAAGTTCAACATTATGAAATTCCCACCGCTATATTGACAAAATCAACAAGTATCGAAGCCATAGATAGAGCGATTAAAGCATTGGAAGATACCGGCTACATGCATAATCACATGCGCATGTACGCGGCCGCTCTCATTTGTAATATGGGTAAAAGTCATTGGTTGACCCCTTCGCGATGGATGTATTATCATTTATTGGACGGAGACTGGGCTAGCAATGCCTTGAGCTGGCAATGGGTAGCGGGTAGCAACGCATCAAAAAAATATTATGCAAATCAAGCGAACATTAATAAATTTTTTAAGACGGATCAACGCAATACTTTCTTGGACTGCGATTATGATGTTTTAGTCAATCGTCCCTGCCCTACCGCTTTAGTCCCAACGACGTTACCTCTATTCAAAACAGAACTGCCAGAGCCTCAAACAATGGTCATAACACCGAGTGAGCCTATCCTTGTTTATAACTATTATAACCTAGATCCAAATTGGCGCCATGAGGGTGATTATAACCGTGTTCTTTTACTAGAACCTAAAATTTTCGAGCAATATCCGATCGCGCCCAAAAATATTGAATTCATGCAAGCCTTGGGGATAAATATTGAAAATTTACAAGTATATGTCGGCTCCTTTGAGGCCTTAAGTAAAAGCTATCCAAATCAAGAGATCATTTATAAAGAGCATCCCCTAAATGTGCATTATGTAGGTACTGAAGATGCGAGAGATTGGATGTTTGATGTGCAGGGCTATTTCCCCTCTTTTTTTGCTTTCTGGAAAAAATGCAAGAAACATTTGTGAAAGAGAAAAACAAACCGGTAAACCTCGTATGGATAAAAAGAGATATCCGAACACAAGATCATGCAGCACTTGAAGCTGCAGAGCAAGCCCAGCTTCCCTATCTCATCGTTTATTTATTTGAGCCTTCTTTGCTCGCTTATCCCGATAGTTCCTTAAGACACCAACAATTTATATACAACTCATTGGCCGATGCCAATAAAACCCTCCATTTTTTCAATCGATCCATACAAATTTTCTATGTTGAAGCGCCTCTTTTTTTTGAATTCATCCTCAATCATTTTGATCTAAAATCGGTCTATTCCTATCAGGAATCGGGTATCAAACTGACTTGGAACAGAGATCGAAAGGTGACGGAAATTCTTAAAAAAAATAACGTTTATTGGCATCAATTTCAAAAAGGTGGGGTCATAAGAGGGATGAACAATCGGAAAAATTGGGATCGAGTGTGGCTCAAGGATATCGTCATTCCACCAATCAAAAATGTATTCACTCAAAACGAACAACCTCCCTTCAATCATCCGTTTTCCTTACCTCCCACTTTAGCATCAAAATTCCTTGAAGTTACTCCTCATTTACAAGCCGCTGGTGAGACGCAGGCTTGGAAATACTTGATCTCATTTACCCATGATCGAGGTAAAAATTATCATAAAATGATCTCTAAACCCCTTGAAAGCAGAAAGTCTTGTGGAAGAATCTCTCCCTACTTATCTTGGGGTAATTTGAGCATCAAACAGGCGATGTATCATGTCTCTGATCACGCGGATTTTGAAAAACATAAACGTGCTTTTGGGGGTCTCTTGACACGCCTAAAATGGCATTGCCATTTCATTCAAAAATTTGAAGTAGAATGTGACTATGAAATCTTATGCGTCAATAGAGGCTACGAATCCCTAGTAAGAGTTGAAAATAATAACCATCTGCTGGCTTGGCAATCAGGACGTACCGGTTTTCCATTGGTAGATGCCTGTATGAGGTGTCTTCACACCACGGGTTGGATTAATTTTCGTATGCGTGCCATGTTGGTATCCTTGTTATGTCATCACCTAGACCAAGATTGGAGAACTGGCGTCTATCACCTCGCCCAATTATTCCTTGACTATGAACCAGGCATTCATTATCCACAATTTCAAATGCAAGCAGGTACGACCGGTATTAATACAGTCCGGATTTATAACCCTATAAAACAGTCTTACGAACATGATCCTGAGGGTATATTCATTAAAAAGTGGGTACCTGAACTCATTAATGTACCCATTCCCTTTATCCACGAGCCTTACAAAATGAATCATTTTGATCAATCTTGTTATGGTATTGAAATGGGCGTTGACTATCCCTTTCCCATCGTAAATTTGGAGGAAAGTGGAAAAATAGCTCGAGAAAAAATTTGGGGCCACCGGAAAGGCCAAAAAGTAAAAAAAGAAAGTCAAAGAATTTTAAAAACACATGTCAGAAAAAAATAAATATGTATTTATCAGAATCTAGTATTGAAAAAATGCCTCATGTCAAAAGATTGAATATCATTAATTCAGTCTCAGGTATTAAACCAGGCAACTTAATTGGTACCAAAGACAAAAATGATCAAACGAACTTAGCCATCATAAGCTCTGTCGTTCATCTAGGCAGTAACCCTCCCTATCTTGGATTCATTTTACGCCCTGATCAAAATGTGCGCAGGCATACGCACGAAAACATTTCAGAAAATAAGGCATTTACGATCAATCACATTGCTTCCGATTTCATTGAACGAGCACATTATACCTCAGCTAAATTTGACAAAAATATTTCTGAATTTCAGAAGTGTGGATTTACTGAGGAATATCATGAGGATTTCACGGCACCTTTTGTCAAAGAAAGTAAATTAAAAATGGGCTTAATCCATGAAGAAAGTGTCCCCATAAAATCCAGTAATACACTCATGATCATTGGAAGAATATTACATTTAATCATTCCTGACACCTCTCTGAGTGAAGAAGGATATATTGACTTAGGTGTTGCGGACAGTGTTGGTATCTCTGGACTAAATGCCTACTATACACTCAAAAAAGTAGGCGAGTTCCCATACGCTCGTGTAGAAAAAATCCCTGAGTTTAATGATAAAAAAACAAAATTTACCTCATAAAATATGTCCTGTATGTGCACGTCCCTTCAACTGGAGAAAAAAATGGCGACTGTCATGGGATCAAGTAATTTATTGTAGCAAACGTTGCCGAAGCCAAAAGAATGAAAGGAATTAACATTATATTTCCCCACCAACTTTTTCAAACACATGTCCTGTACGAGAATGGATATGATATTTATATGATCGAAGAGCCCTTGTTCTTTTCACAATATAAATTTCATAAAATGAAGTTGGCCTTCCACCGTGCTACCATGAAAGCACACGCTAGCTACTTGGAATCCAAAGGCCTTACGGTGCATTACATAGAAGTTGGTGATCAAAGATCAGATTTAGGGCATTTACTGAGCCTGCTCTCTACCCAAAAACAGGAGGTAATCAACCTTGTTGATCCTACCGATTACTGGTTAGAAAAAAGAATAAAACAAGCTGCACTACAGCAAAAAATCAAACTTAACTTCTACGAGAATCCTATTTTCATCAACACCCGCTCAGATCTTAGTAACTTCTTTAGTCCTCATAAAAAAAAGTATTTTCAAACTTCTTTTTATAAACAATCTAGAATCAAACAACATATTTTAGTTGATACTGCAGATCAGCCCATCGGTGGGAAATGGAGTTTTGACGATGAAAACAGGAAAAAATATCCTAAAAATAAGCTTCCACCGACTATTAAAAGTCCGTTAAATAATTCTTTTTGGAGCGAAGCCTTGATCTACGTTGAAGCACATTATGCGAAGAATCCCGGTAACCTTACGCCAAAACCTTTATATCCCATCGATGGGCCTACCACTCAAAAATGGCTAGCAGCCTTTTTTGAACATCGATTTGAAGACTTTGGTACTTATGAAGATGCTATCGTTAAAGATGAGCTCTTCTTGAATCACAGTGTCTTGTCCCCGATGCTCAACATAGGACTGATCTCACCAAAGTCCATCATTGATGCGGCCCTTCTTCATGCCAAAAAAGCTGATATCCCACTAAATTCGTTGGAAGGCTTTATCCGTCAAATAATGGGCTGGCGTGAATTTATAAGGGGCATGTATATTTCGCAGGGTTCTGTTTCTCGATCTACCAATTACTGGGGATTCAAACGTAAAATACCCTTTAGTTTTTATAACGGTACGACTGGCATATACCCCATTGATCAAACCATTCAAAAAATCCTGAAAACTGGGTACTGTCATCATATTGAGCGTCTCATGGTCTTGGGAAATTTCATGGTACTTTGTGAGTTTGATCCAGATGAGGTCTACCGTTGGTTTATGGAGTTGTTCATAGATGCCTATGATTGGGTCATGGTCCCTAACGTATATGGTATGAGTCAATTTGCAGATGGGGGTCTTTTCGCAACTAAACCCTACATCAGTGGATCTAATTACATAATGAAGATGAGTGATTATCCCAAAGGAGATTGGCAGCCGATCTGGGATGCCCTATTCTGGAGGTTTATGGATGTCCATCGACTGTTTTTTATAAAAAATCCACGGCTTGGTTTACTCATAAAGACTTTTGACAAGATGGAAGATCAGAAAAAAAACCAATTCCATACGTCCGCCAACCAGTTCATAAACCAATTAAATGCATAGCCATGGATTCGTTTTTTTTTAAAACAAGGCACTTTATGAAAATTATATTATTTTAGCCGATCTATTTTTAGCTATTAACCCCTCAACCATTACCTGACATATGAATTTAATCACTGAAAAATTATGCTTCATTTTTATACTTAGTATTTGCCTCAGTTGCACCTCAAATAATACGCCCCTGATGACTGAAAAAAATACACCAAATACCGTTCGATCCGTTCCCACTTCTGCCCGCATCTACACCACCGCAAAGGATACAGATTTAAGATTACAACGAACAGCTGATCTCAACTTTAAAGAGGGGAAACAGCCGCTAGAAACAGAATTATCTATTTTTATAAATCCTGAGAAAACCTTTCAAACTATGGTCGGCATTGGAGGTGCCATAACCGATGCGTCCGCTGAAGTTTTTGCCAAAATGTCCCCTGAAAAACAAGAGCTATTCTTGGAAGCATATTATGGACAAAATGGGATTGGATACAGCCTCCTAAGAACTACAATTCACAGCTGTGACTTTAGTGAAAAGTCATATACGTATATACAAGAAGGTGATAGTGAGCTCGAGACCTTTGATATCACACCAGACTTGAGCTACCGGGTGCCCCTCATCAAAAAGGCCATTGCCAAAGCAGGGGGGTCTTTGTTGACCTATGTAAGCCCATGGAGTCCGCCCGCGTTTATGAAGACAAATGGGAGTATGCTTCAAGGGGGCAGTTTATTACCCGAGTTTTACGAATCTTGGGCACATTACTATGCCAAGTTCATCAAAGCGTATGAGGCACTTGACATTCCTATTTGGGGTCTAACCATTCAAAATGAACCCATGGCAACCCAGCGTTGGGAATCCTGTATTTACACAGCACAAGAAGAAAGAGATTTTCTGAAAAATTACTTGGGGCCTATATTGGCCGCGGAGGGATTAGGAGATAAAAACATCATTATTTGGGATCACAACCGTGATCTTATCACCAACCGAGCTAATACGATATTAGGTGATCCGGAAGCGGCTAAATATGTTTGGGGTACAGGATTCCACTGGTATGAAACCTGGACCGGCAGTAAAGCCAAATTTGCTAACTTAGGAAAGGTGAAGGAATCGTTTCCCGATAAAGAATTGATGTTCACCGAAGGTTGTAATGAGAATTTTGACGCCAATAAATATCAGTTTTGGCCCAATGCTGAGCGCTATGGCAACTCTATGATCAACGATTTTAATCAAGGAACGGCAGGCTGGACCGATTGGAATATCCTCTTAGATCAAAATGGTGGTCCCAATCATGTGGCTAACTTTTGTTTTGCACCTATCCATGGTGATACAGAGACCGATGAGCTTATTTTGACACCAACTTATTATTATATTGGACATTTTTCAAAATATATCCGTCCGGGTGCCAAAAGAGTTAGTACTGTCAGTAGCAGAAGCTTTCTCCAAGCGACTACTTTCGTCAATCCAGATGATTCATATGCCACAGTCATCATGAATGATAGCAATGAAACCATAGATTATCACATGTATGTAGGCACACAGAAAATAGCTTCATCCATTCCTCCAAGAGCCATCCAAACAATTGTGTATGATTAGTATTTATGATCAAGAATGGGTGTAAAGAGTAACTAGAAAAATATTCTAGAATGTATTTGACCTTAGCGTAAAATAATTCTATTTCGGTAGGTTCTCTCCTTGATTTTAAGGAATTAAAATAAACATTAGAAATAAAACCCTTTTATTCTTCTTGTGATACAAAATCATATTTGATTCCTTGATTAAACTTGTTTGGCTCACGAATGCGGTATCATATCCTTAGGTAGACTACTTGTTTGAAATTACACTTACGCAAGAAAGAATTTAAACTCAATTGCCGATCAGTTAGTATCTTTACTTTTTTCTTTGTATTTGATTTTAGTTCTTTTTTCATAACTAGCCTAATTTTTTATAATCCCCGATTATGTCAAAACTACCCGAGCAACATCAATTTGTTGATCTCTCCGACTATGGTAGACCCGCCGCAAGGGTCATCGCAGGGTCCTTGAGAAAAAGTAGTTTCACCCCTATTCACGTGACCCTTGCTTTTATTTTCAGTGGCCTGATTGCCATATATTGTATCCTAAATGATTTTCTTGTTTTGGCCGCTATTTTTCTAGTCATCAAATCCATACTTGATGCAGCAGACGGCGAACTGGCAAGAATCAAAAAAACACCTTCCTATACAGGTAGATACTTTGATTCAATCGCTGATATTATCCTGAATCTCTTGATCATGATTTCCATCTGTAAAACTTCTGATGCCCGCATTTCAACCACTTTAGTCGCTTTTATTGGATTACAATTACAAGGCACACTATACAATTATTATTACGTCATTCTCAGAAATAAATTAGGAGGCGACACGACCAGTAGAATCATTGAAAATGAGGCGCCCACCGCAATGAAAGGGGAACAACAAAAAAATGTACAGCGCCTTTTTTATATATATTATCTGCTGTACAATTACTTTGACAGAATTATTTACAGGCTTGATAAAAATGCGGCTGACGGTAAAATATTTCCAAATTGGTTTATGACAGCGATCTCAACGCTGGGCCTAGGCTTTCAATTACTCCTTATCAGTTTGATGCTCATTTTAGGATGGAAAGAATACATTGTTCCCTTTTTCATAGGCTATACTTTCTTAATAGTGCTTTTTATTGGAATAAGGAAAAATTGGTTAAAATAGCTTTGCCTAACCTTATCGTAATTTCCTTATTTACCGCCGATCGGCAGATTATTTTTTTAAAATTCAATGGGGTTCGTCCTCTCTATTCTCATTTAAGAAATCTATAAATGATTCTGGTTTTGGAAGATGAACGATTCGTTCATTTTGCATCAGTGACACAAAGTTTTGCGGATTGCCTGAAATCAAAAATGGTATTTCAGTAGTTTTTAATACTTTTTCAATTTGCCTTACCGTCTTGTCTGCCTTTGGTACCACAAACATAGACATCATGAAATCCGCATTTACAATACTTAAAACTTCATGAATATTTTCCCCTGGTACATTTTGCCCTAGATAATACACTTTAAATCCTCTTTCTGCAGCAATGAAGGAAGCCAACAGAAGACCTACCTCATGATGTTCATCTTCAAGAAGAAAAAAAACCATTTTTTTAGCATGGGACGGAGGATGTGGAATTGCATCAATGGCACTGATGATTTTTTTCCTTATCAAGCAGGAGATAAAATGTTCCTGAGCAGGCATGGTTTTTTGTGTATTCCACAAAATACCAATGTGGTGAAGAAAGGGATAAATTAAATCTCTGACAGTACCCAATAAACCTTTTCGAATGACATGGAGCCTGAATATTTTGTCAAACTTAATTTCATCCATGGAAAGCATGGCCAAGGTCATCGATTGTATATCCTCTTTTATTTCTTGATCTACATCTTGATCAGGAAGCGCTAAAATTTGATTTACTAACTCATGAATTTTATCGTCAGTCATTTTTTCAACTTTGGATATTTTGTGCCCATTTCGGAGTAAAATCCCAAAATTGACCAATTGAATGAGTTGAAGATCTGAAAAAAAACGAATGTTTGTTTCAGTACGACTGGGATTTAAAAAACTGTAACGACGTTCCCAAATGCGCAACGTATGGGCTTTAATTCCTGTCAAGGCTTCTACTTGAGCCATGGAGTAAGTACTCATAAATGAATTCAATAATGAATGAATAATTAGTAACCTAAAAACTGTGAAAAATAAATTTTAGTTCAGAATCAAAATAATTCTTTCTTTCACTCATTCAGTGAACAAAATAATGGAATTTTATGTTTAATTTATTTACGAACTATTTTCTTTGCAAAAAGAGGAGTCAACATTATTTTACAAGGCATACGAGAAAGCCCTAAAAACTATTTAATTCATATTAAGATATGGCCTTTTACCAATTTTCCGTAGAACAACATGTTGCCGCTGACCTTGAACAAGTTTGGGGGTTCATTTCTTCCCCCTCAAATCTTAAAAAAATCACTCCCAAAGATATGGGATTCAATATCACTTCAAAAGATGAAAAAGTTAAGATGTACCCAGGGATGATCATTACTTATAAAGTGAGTCCCCTCTTGGGTATAAAAATAAACTGGATGACAGAAATCACTCAGGTAAAGGAAATGGATTATTTTATTGACGAACAAAGAGTAGGACCTTACAAAATGTGGCATCATCAGCACAAACTGATTCCTGACAAAAAAGGAGTTAAAATGGTTGATTTAATTACCTATATTCCACCCTTTGGTTTCATTGGAGCGATAGCCAATACTTTAATCATTGAAAATAAACTTAAAGAAATTTTTGATTATCGAACCACAGCGGTAAACAAAGAGTTTAATATTATAGAAAGTTAAATTTAAATACATGGCAAAGAAAAATAAGTCTCAAAAAGACATCATCACAGCGTACATGCAGCATGTACTAGAGCACAGCAGTACTCCAGAGTCAGTTTATAAATTTGGTAAGGATAATGGTTTTACTGAAGCTGAATTTTATAACTTTTTTGGCACCTTTGAATCGCTTGAAAAATCTATTTTCAGCAACTTTTTTGACAACACCATGATGCTTCTTGAAAAAAATGAAGAATATCAAAATTTCGATGCGCAAAATAAACTACTCAGCTTTTACTTCACCTTCTTTGAAGTACTGAAAGCTAACAGAAGTTATGTGATCATGACCCTCTCCACCCACAAACCTAGTCTTAAGACACATGGCGTGTTAGTCGGGCTAAAAGAAGCCTTCAAGAAATTTGTAGATGGATTGGATATCGAAACATTGGATTTAAAACAAGAAAAATTGGAAGAAGTAAAGCAGAAAGGACTCTCCGAACTCTCTTGGCAACAATTATTATTTACCATTAATTTTTGGATGGAGGATGCCAGTGCTTCTTTTGAAAAAACAGATATTTTTATTGAAAAATCTGTAAAAACGAGTTTTGAATTAATGAACGTTACCCCACTGAAAAGTCTGTTAGATTTGGGTAAATTTTTTGTGAAAGAGAAAATAATGGGTAAAAATTAAATGGAGACGATCGATCAAATTCCAATAACAAAAATTCAGCGCGCGACCAAAATCGTGAAGACTGGAGCAAAAGTGGGTGTCAACTACATCAAATACTATGGTAACCGCATAACACAAGAAGAAGAGGAAGCTAAAAAGACATTAAACAATGCCAATGCAGATGATATCTATGATGGCCTCAAAAATCTCAAAGGCAGTGCATTAAAGGTCGCCCAAATGCTGAGTATGGAAAAATCTATCATGCCTGCGGCATATGTAGAAAAATTTTCCCTATCACAATTTTCTGTACCTCCATTATCACCGGCACTTGTTAATAAAACTTTTAGAAAATATTTTGGAAAATCTGCCCATGAAATTTTTGATAAGTTTGATGCAACCTCTATCAATGCCGCCAGTATTGGTCAGGTACATCAAGCTGAAAAAGAGGGTAAAAAAATAGCCGTAAAAATTCAATATCCCGGAGTTGCAGGAAGTATTAGCAGCGACCTATCTTTGATAAAACCCATTGCTGTTCGTATGTTTAATATCAAGGGTAAGGATTCCGACAAGTATTTTAAAGAAGTAGAGGAAAAACTCATCGATGAGACCAACTATATACTTGAGGTAGATCAAAGTATTGAAATTGCAAAGGCATGCAAGCACATTCCTAATATGAAGTTTCCTGAATACTACAAAGAATATTCAACCGATCGCATCATAAGCATGGAATGGATGAATGGACTCCATCTGACAGAATTTGCCGCTCAAAATAGTGACCCCATGTTGGCCAACAAAATTGGTCAAGCCCTTTGGGATTTCTACATGTATCAAATTCATGTCTTAAGAAAAATGCATGCCGATCCACATCCTGGAAATTTTCTAGTGTCAAAAGAAGAGGAGCTCATCGCACTTGATTTTGGTTGTATGAAAAGTTTACCTGATGAATTTTATTACCCTTATTTCACACTCTCAGAGAAAGAAAATATCAATAATAGAATCCTATTTGAAAAGAAACTTTATGAACTCGAAATTTTAAGATCTGATGATTCAAAAAAGGAGCTTGATTTTTTCAAGGAAGTTTTTTATGATCTGCTCAGCCTGTTTACACAGCCCTTTCATACAGATTATTTTGACTTTTCAAATAAAACCTTTTTTGATGCCCTCTCAAATATGGCAAAAGAGTTTGCTCAAAAAACGGAATTAAGAAAATACAATGGGAATCGAGGATCTAAACATTTTATCTATGTGAATCGGACCTTTTTTGGTTTATATAACTTGATGCATACGCTAAAAGCGACGCATATTGAAATAAAAAGTCCTTTGGCACTTAAAAAAATAGCGTAACCTATGATCACTGCCAAAATAGCTCCAACAAAACTTACGCCAAAGTTTTATGAATTGACAGCCAAAAATGCGGCTGGAGATGAGATGCAATTTGATCAATTCAAAGGCAAAACAGTTTTGATTGTAAATACAGCGACACGTTGTGGATTGGCCCCACAATTTAAACAGCTTGAAAAGTTATATCATGATTATCAAGCCGAGGGGCTTGTCATCATAGGCTTTCCTTGTAATCAATTCATGTCCCAAGAACCTGAATCGAATGAGACAATGGAGACTTCCTGCCTCTTAAAATATGGGGTTACTTTTCAGTTGATGTCAAAAACGAAAGTAAATGGCCCCAATGCACATCCAGTATTTAAATACTTAAAAAATGAATTATCCGAAGTATTTGGAAGTCGAATTAAGTGGAATTTCACGAAATTTTTAATCACCAATGAGGGGAGTCCCTTTCGAAGATACGGCCCTTATACTCAACCCAAAGCCATTGAGAAAGACATAAAAAAGCTTGTCTTGAGAAAAAAGAAAGCTTGATATCTGCCCAATGAAAATATTACTAACAGGAGCGACAGGCTACATAGGTAAAAGACTACTCCTCGAATTAATATACCATGGCCATCAAGTAGTTTGTACCGTTCGAGACAAAAATAGATTTTCTGCACCCGCCTCTATTTCAAATAAAATAGAAGTCATTGAAGTTGATTTTTTGGATTTTAAATCTCTCGAAAAAATACCCCAAGACATTGAGGGTGCTTATTATCTGATGCATTCCATGTCTAATACCCATGATTATGAAAAATTAGAAAAACAATCTGCTCTTCATTTTCGTAAAATTATGAAGGGTAAAGATGTGCGACACGTAGTTTACCTCAGTGGCATAACCAATGAGGACTCATTGTCAGCACATTTATCATCTCGACATGCTGTCGAGCATGAATTAGGACTGGGTTCTTATCCTTTGACTACATTACGCGCAGGTATCATTATTGGATCGGGCAGCGCTTCTTTTGAGATCATTCGTGATTTGGTCGAAAAATTACCCCTCATGATTACACCTAAATGGCTCAATACCAAATGTCAACCTATAGGAGTTGACAATGTCCTAGATTGTCTTGTCAAAACCTTAGGGAATGAGAAAACCTATGATCAAAATTTCGATATTGGAGGTCCGGAAGTAATGACCTATAAAGAAATACTTCTAGGGTTTGCAAAGGCTCGAAACTTGAAACGATTCATCTTTACGGTACCCATAATGACCCCAAAATTATCCTCTTATTGGCTCTATTTTGTTACTTCCACCTCTTATAAATTGGCTTCTGCCCTAGTCAGCAGTATGAAAGTTGAGGTGGTATGTAGAGACCTTGAATTATTCAAAATTATAAATATTGAGCCCATAAATTATCAAGAGGCCCTCAAAAGAACCTTATCAGAAATTGTAGAAAATCGAATTGTATCCAGCTGGAAAGATTCCCTAATCAGCAGTGCATTCAATCTCAATATCTCAGAATTTCTTCAGGTACCCGTCTTTGGGTGTTTTCGAGATCAAAGATCACATCAAATCTCAAATAAGCAAGAATGTGTTGATCGTATTTGGCGTATTGGAGGTCAGAGAGGCTGGTATTATGCCAATGGCCTGTGGAAGCTACGGGGGTTTATAGATAAACTATTTGGGGGTGTTGGGTTGCGTAGAGGTAGAACGCAAGAAGACACGCTCCATGTCGGAGATGCCATAGATTTTTGGCGTGTTTTATATGCGGACAAAAAAGAAGGTAGATTATTGTTATTTGCTGAAATGAAACTCCCCGGGGAAGCTTGGTTAGAATTCAAAGTTAAAGGAACCTATTTGGAGCAAACGGCTACTTTCAGACCCAAAGGTGTTTGGGGTCGACTTTACTGGTATGCTGTTTTTCCCTTTCATGGTTTTATCTTTAAAGGCATGTTAAATAACCTTACAAAATAAATGAAAATTGCTATTTTTTGGTTCCGAAGAGATCTACGCCTTGATGACAATACCGCACTTCGTGCAGCTTTAAAATCAGGCCATGAAGTACTTCCTATTTTTATTTTTGATCAAGATATCTTGAGTGACTTACCAGAACAAGATGCCCGATTAGGCTTTATTCATGATTTATTAACAGATATCAACTCAAGCCTTCATCCATTTGAAAGTGGGGTACAATGTATGTTTGGTAATCCAGTTAACGTTTGGAAGTCTTTGATAGAGAGTTACGACATCTCCTCCGTGTTCATTAATAAAGACTATGAACCCTATGCACGGAAAAGAGATCAAGAAATTGCCGCATTACTCTCAGAAAATGGTATTGTCTTACATACCTTCAAGGATCAGGTCATTTTTGAAGAAAATGAAGTTTTAAAGGCAGATGGAAAACCTTATACTGTTTTTACTCCCTATAAAAATAAATGGCTTTCTCATTTCAGCAAAGAAATGTTACAATCTGAAGCCTCCGACTTCAAAGCCCTATATAAACAAACGCAAGTTTTACCCTCTTTGAGTAGTATGAATTTTAAAGTTGCTACCATAAAGGTCAAGCCCTATGATCTCTCATCACTGAGCGAATATATCAAAAGTAGAGATTTACCTAGTACCGACAATACGAGCTATCTGAGTCCCCATTTGAGATTTGGGAGTGTCAGTGTTCGGAAAATAATCCGTACGCTTAAAGAAACAGATGCGGTCTTTTTAAGCGAACTGATCTGGCGCGAATTTTTCATGCAAATAATCTACCATTTTCCAAGGGTAGTCACTGAGAACTTTAAGGTGAAATACAATAGTATCGTTTGGAGAAATGATCAACAGGAATTTGAAAAATGGTGTGCAGGCCAGACGGGTTATCCTATGGTTGATGCGGGTATGAGACAATTGAACGCCACGGGATATATGCATAATCGCGTGCGCATGGTCACTGCAAGCTTTCTTTGTAAGCATTTACTTATTGATTGGCGTTGGGGAGAAGCCTATTTTGCTCAAAAACTTTTAGATTATGAGCTTTCTTCAAATAACGGCAACTGGCAATGGTCGGCAGGTACGGGCTGTGATGCTACCCCTTATTTTAGGGTATTTAATCCAACTTCTCAACAGCAAAAATTCGATGGCAAAGGAATTTATGTCAAAAAATGGATCCCTGAATTAGATTCCTTTGACTATGCCCCCCCAATGGTTGATCATAAATTGGCACGTGAAAGAGCCTTGAGCACCTATAAAATAGGCCTTGCAGCGCATCAAGATTAACGAGCTCTGTACTTTAAGGCTTTAGGTAAAAAGGTTTCGGTTAATAAAATATTCAGCAAAGTCAAGCCCATGCCATAAAATACATCCTCTACTGGAATGGTAAAGATTCGGATACCTAAATTCTCAGCATTATTGTACCAGATGATGGGCGCATCAATTAAACTACCTGTAAGCACACCGTTGACCATTAAAAAGGGCAACATAAGTAGGCCCTCAGCAATATAAAACCTCCTCAATAATGTTGGTTTTGATATGAAGGTGACTATCAAGATGGTTAAGGTAAACAAGGCATTGAAAGCAGTGTAGGTTTTATCAAAACAGAACACCACCATCAGGATTAAAATCACAGCTATAAAAGCACTGATCAGGTTCGTTGTACCTTTGGTTAATCCCCCACTGGGGTAAACAGAAATCAAGGTATAATGGGAAAAAACACAAGCAAAAGGGATACATACAAAGAAAAGCAATTCTTCAATGGGCAACTGCCAAATACGCAGCGCCATGAGATAATCCGGGTTAAAACCCCAAATGCCTTGAACAGTAAAATAAATATCCCAAATAATGTAAGCACACCCACTGAGGACCATAGCAGGAAAAAAAGCTTTGAATTTCTTATGAAATTTTATGCGAGGATGAAAACTAAAAAAAAAGGGTACAAAAATGGTTGCAATATCTAGTATCAAATATAAATAATGCTTCATTTGCTCCATTCTGACTTAAAATACTTGAGGGGGACTAGTAACATCCCAAAGCATTGCCCTTCCTCCTTTGTTCGATTCTTATGATGAATTTTATGGGCTTTACGTATGGCACGTAAATAAGCGTTATTTGATCTAGTGAAAATTTTAATTCTTTGATGTATAAAGATGTCATGCACCAAAAAATAGCAAAGACCATAACCCGCGATACCAAAGCCAATGGCCATAAGATAAAAAATAGAAAAATGCGAACCTAAAACGATGCAGAGCATACTAGGGGTAGCAAAAATCAAAAAGAAACTGTCATTTCGTTCAAGAACATGTGCCTCATTTTCCCGGGTATGATGGTCTTCATGAAGGTTCCAAAATAAGCCATGCATAATGTATTTATGGGCAAACCAAGCTACAAATTCCATAAAAAAGAAAGTACTTACAAAAGCAATGATATTCATCGACACCAATATGTTTTAGTATTCAAAATTAATCATTTATATCAAGTAAAAAAGCATTCAACCGACCCTGTTGTAAATCAGAAAGACGTTTCCCATTCAATAAATTATAACAAAATTTTTTAATCCACATCATATTTAAACCTGAATTCAAAATGTTACTGATATAAAAGTCTAAGTCTGATTCAATATTTTCGTTATAGCTTAAAAAGCTAGGTGCATTGAGTTGAACCAGCAGACGGAGGTATCTCAACTCAGGATTCTCTTGATCTTTATCAATCGCTTGTTCAATTTTTGCTTGGCCACGATTGAAATAATTCCATTTTTCTATGGGCCAAAAAGCCTCTTCCGCCAACATGGTTTCTGAGACCCCTACATAGGCCTCAATTATAGGATTTTCATCCCACTGTGCGGCTGATTGTAGTGCATCTAAATAAGACTGTGTGACTTTTTGATTATGAAAGTCTATCCTGATACTCGGTTCGGAAATACTTAATGGGATTAATATGAGCCAAATGAAAATAATTTTCAAATGAAATTAAATTTAACTTTTAAATAAGATTTGCAGAATAAATAAGTTTTCATAAAATTATTCACTCTTATTCTGGTTTCCAAGAGTCTAGATGACGGTGTTTTTTTAAGCTTTACCAAAAGCTCAAAATAATATGAATAGGCAGTATAAACACCTAATTTAGCCACTAAAGGTAATTGTGTAATTCCTATTTGAGCCGCATGAAAATCTTCCTGTATCTCTTTAATAATGCCGTCCTTAGATTTTTCATCTAAATTCTCTAAATCTACTTGAGGAAAGTAAGAACGATTCAAAACATCTAAATCGTTTTTAATATCTCTTAGAAAATTTACTTTTTGAAAAGCTGAGCCCAAGCGCATGGCGCTGTCTTTAAGTGATTCATAAAGTTGATCATTCCCCTCCACAAAAACTTTGAGACACATCAAGCCCACGACATCAGCAGATCCATAAATGTATTGCTTATACTCCTCCTTGGTACTATATTGCGTTTTATAAAGATCCATTTTCATACTTCGCATAAAAGCATCGACTAAGGATATGTCAATGTCATATTTAAGTATCGTTTTTTGAAAGGAATTGAGAATAGGGTTTAAACTAATTCCAACCTTGAGTGCCGCATAAAAATCTTCTTCAAATTGCTTAAGTAATTCCTCTTGATTGTGCTCATGAAAGGTATCTACAATTTCATCTGCAAATCTCACAAACCCATAAATGTTATGAATGTCTTGTTGAATAGTTGGAGACAATAAGTTTACAGCCTTATAAAAGGAAGTGCTGTATTTGAGGGTTACTTCTTTGCTACACGCTTCGGTCAGCTCATCATATAACAACGTCATGTTAATACTTGTTTACTCGTGTTTTGAGAGATCAGTTCCGCCGCAATTTTACCAGAAATCAAAGAAGGGGGTACGCCCGGTCCTGGGACGGTTAGTTGCCCAGTAAAATATAAATTTTTTACTTTTTTACTCATTATTTTTGGCCTTAAAAATGCCGTCTGGAGTAAGGTATTGGCCAATCCGTAGGCATTTCCTTTATAAGAATTATAATCCTCCTTAAAATCATTGAGACAATAGGACTCCTTAAAGGAAATGAATGTTTTTATGGATTGTTTAGTGTGCTTTTCTAATCGTGCGAGTATCATATCAAAATACTTTTCTCGTAAGGTTTCAGAGTCTTCTAGATCTGGTGCCAAAGGAATGAGAAAAAAACCACTTTCCTTGCCCTCGGGAGCAACCGTAGGATCTGTCAGACTCGTGAAACTGGCGTAAAATAAAGGAGCCTTCGGCCATTTAGGATCATCATATATTTCACTGGCATGGGCTTCAAAATCAGTATCAAAAAACAACATATGATGCAGTATGCCAGATAGTTTTGTATCAAAACCGACATAAAACAATAACGATGAGGGTGCAAACGTCTTTTTCTGCCAATAAGATTCTTTATAAGATCTTAGTGCAACAGGTAATAAAGTTTCTGTATGATGGTAGTCCGCGCCGCTCAGTACTACATCTGAATGTATCAAGGCTCCATCAATTACTAACCCTTGTACTTTCCCCTTATCGGTAGCAATTTTTTCGACATTGCTTCCCGTATGAATTTTCACACCGAGCGATAAAGCCAACGTTTCCATGGCTTCGACAACCTTGTACATGCCTCCCATTGGATACCAGGTGCCCAAAACAAAATCTGCATGATTCATGAAATTATAAAAGGCAGGTGTATCTTGAGGTTTAGCTCCCAAAAATAACACAGGGAATTCCAAAATTTTGATGAGCTTTGGATTCTTAAAACGTTTCCTTATTTGATGGCTGATGGTCACCACAAACTGATCTAGCTTCTTGACAGTTTCAAAGGTCACTAGTTCAAGCGGTGAAATACCTGGTTTATAAACCAACTTCTCAATAGCGATGCGATAATTATGGCCCGCATCTTCAAGAAATTTAGCTAAAAGGTTACCCGCTCCCGCTTCTTCTTTTTCAAATATCTTAAAAATCTCATCTAATGAATCTGGAATATCTATAAAGGTACCATCTTCAAAATACACCCTATAAGCGGGGGCCAGACGTTTCAAATCATAGAAATCAGAAGTTTTCTTTCCAAAATCTTGAAAGAACTTATCAAAAACATCAGGCATCCAATACCAACTAGGTCCCATATCGAAGGTAAACCCCTCTTTGACCATTTTTCGAGCCCTTCCCCCTATAGACACATTTTTTTCAAATACATCTATCTCAAACCCTGCCTTGGCCAGATAACACGCAGCAGACAAAGAAGAAAAGCCAGAACCAATAATATTTACTTTTTGCATATAAACAAGAATACCTATTTTTAACTTAAAAAAACAACTAAAAGTTCATCTAAAAATTGCAATATTTCCACAAAGATGATGTTTGACTTGCTATTTAATGAAAACCTTGCACTTAAACAATTTCAATTAAAAATTAAGTCGTTGGGTTTCAAAATCAATCCCAAACTAATTTCTGTATAAATTGTGCTTCTGTTTTTATGGGAAGTAGAAAATAAAGCAAAAAAACTTACGAGATAATTTAAAAAAATATGTCAAAAAAATTACTACTCATCTCCTTTGTCGTTTCTCTTGGGGGATTTTTATTTGGGTTTGATGCAGGTATTATTTCTGGTGTAATGTCTTATGTTGGGCCTGAATTCAATTTAACTGATGGGCAAATTGGATGGGTGGTCAGTGCCCCCTCCTGGGCAGCCATGATCGCCATGATCTTTTCGGGACGATTGAGTGATCGTTTGGGTAGAAAAAAAATGCTTTTACTGGTTGCCTTCCTCTATGCAATGTCTGCTTTGTTCTCAGCTTATGCCGTCACCTACGAAATGTTATATCTCGCTAGAATGATTGGAGGACTCGCCTTTGGCGCCGCTTTGATTTTGGCACCCATGTACATCGCCGAAATTTCAACTGCTGAAAATCGAGGAGTTTTGGTCTCTATACAGCAATTAAACATTGTTTTAGGATTCTTTGCTGCTTTTTTAAGTAATTATTTTTTTAATAAATACAATAGCCCTGAGCATTTATTTTTAAATGATGAGAATGTTTGGAGATGGATGCTGGGTGTGGAGCTCATTCCTGCGCTCCTTTATTTTTTAACTTTGTTTCTCGTACCTCGGAGTCCAAGATGGCTCTACCTTAAAAATAAATATATCGAAGCAAAACAAGTCCTCAATCAAATTCATGGCAAAACCCGGGCTGAACTCGAAATTAATTCTATAGAAAAAAGCATCAGTCAGGATAAAGCATTAGGTGAAGCTAAATGGACAGATATTTTAAAGCCCAGTTTTCGTTTCATTATGGCTTTGGGATTGGTTGTTGGCATTTTACAGCAAATTACAGGGATAAATGCCATCTATTTTTATGCTACCTCTATTTTTAAACAAACTGGGATCGGTACAGATGCCGCTTTTTCATCGGGTATCCTATTAAGTTCTGTTACCGTCATTTTCACCTTTATTGCAATGTACTTAATTGACCGGGCAGGAAGAAGACCCTTACTGTTGGTTGGTACTGCTGGAATTGCTTTTAGTTTGCTTTTATGTGCCTTTGGCTTTAATCAAGCAACTTATCAGCTCACCTCGCAAGATATTGCCCAATTTAAATTTGAAAAAGCCCAAAATCTAATCCCTCTTGCGGGTAAGATCTACCAAAATGATGTCGCCTTTAAAGAAGAAATGAAAACCGTCTTGGGAAACCGTTCTTACAACAAGAATGATGGCGTAATTCTTGAGGCAGCGACTCAAATAAATGCCACTTTGGTCCTCGCAGGTATTTTAGGATTTATTGCCTGCTTTGCCTTCTCACTTGGACCCGTCATGTGGGTCTTATTGTCTGAGTTATATCCCATTAAATACAGGGGAATTGCCATTGGCATTGTTGCCTTCGTTAATTCATTTATAAGCTCTGCCGTACAGCTTGTATTTCCATGGGAGTTATCAAACTTAGGCAACGCCATGAGTTTCTTCATCTTTGGTGCTATTGCTGCGGTGGGCTTCTTTGTCTTATTAAAAATATTACCAGAAACCAAAGGAAAATCCTTAGAGGAACTTGAAACCGCATTGATTAAATGATACAGAAATTCATCAGTGTCATCCTCATTTTTTCAATGAGTTGTACAGGTCAATCATCGCTTCAAGAAAAGGTGGTCCAAGATGGGACCCTCATCGTCCTAACTACGGCTGACTATTCTGAAATATCATCAGAAGTGAACGTAGATGATGGACAATTTAATACGACAAACCAGGGTTGGATCATTTTTGATTTGAACGTCCCTCAAGCAGGACGGTATCAAGTGAAAATTTATGGCTCCAGTCACTCCGATGCAACTGTTTATCTTGAAGATTATGTAGACAATAAAGAAGCAAGACACTACAAGATTACAGGCCAGGTTTCCTTTAATAAAAACCTTGGCTATGCCCTTATAGATGGGAGTCCACTGAATATCGGTGCACACAAAATCAAATTACATATCAAGGGTGCGGCTATAATTCATAAAATCACATTTACATTGATGTCCGTTTATGAATCCTCACCTCAAACCTACACCCAACGTATGGGAGATGCAGATTGGTCCATGGTTTGGTCTGATGAATTTAATGGAACTGAGATAGATATCTCAAAATGGGTGTTCGATGTAGGTAATTGGGGATGGGGGAATGAAGAGATTCAATATTATACCAAAGCAGATCGTAAAAACGCGAGAGTAAAAGAAGGAAATCTCATCATAGAGGCCCTTAAAGATGCACAAACAAACAGCTGGACCTCGGCCCGCCTTACTACGCGGGGTAAAGTTTCCTTTTTGTATGGGAAAATAGAATTTAGGGCGCGGGTGCCAGAAAAAAAAGGCTATTGGGCCGCTGGATGGATGCTGGGGGATAGCTATGTTGATGAGGGCTCCTGGCCATATTGTGGGGAAATAGATATTTTAGAGAACGTCGGTTATGAAATACAACCCCTTTCGGGAGATGGTATCGCCCACCTATCCGTTCATACTCCTGCTTATTATTTTAAACGCAACAATCAGATAACCAGTACCACCCTGGTTAAGGATATGGTCGGTAGTTTTCATACCTATACTATGGAATGGAGTCCAAATGGAATGAAAGGCCTTATTGATGGAGTGGCCTCTTATACCTATGATAAAACAGCCAATGACCTAGAATGGCCCTTTAATAAAGCACATAACTTGATTATTAATTTGGCCATGGGTGGGAATTGGGGTGGTGCTCAAGGTATAGATCCCGACCTAACCTCTCAAAAGCTAATCATAGACTATGTAAGGGTGTTCGAGAAACGCTGACGCCTTAACTGCTTGATGTTTACAAGCATAATTATCATAATAACGCTGATACATTTTTAATAGGGGAATTTGTTGAGAACCAGTTCTCATGAAACATATAATTACCCCTATTGTAAGTAATTAGCATAATTGCTTTTTTCAATTCACTACTGCTTCCAATTTTAAAGCTTTTTTACTAAAAAAATTTAAAGTACTATCAATTTCAAAGCATTTTTTGAAATTTTTAAGTGCATTAGTAGAATCGCCCATTTTTAATAATGCATTTCCATAACTATCATAAGTATTAGCAGATTAAGGATATTCTTCTCTATTCAATTTAAAAACTTCTAAAGCTGCATCTATTTTATCTTGGCCTTATAATCTATAGCCTAAAACATTTATTCTTCTTTCTGAAGTTGAATATTGAATTGTATCAGATTTTAATTCATGATAAATGCTTATACCTTTATCAATATTTTGTATTACTATTTTTTTAACCATCTCTTTTTCAATTTGTACTTTGGCATTACATAAGGC
>Ga0209482_1000533_pt1 | contig 32329 bp, 35 predicted proteins | sample CoawatmetaG10DNA_FD_187512 | JGI IMG/M metagenome (GOLD analysis project Ga0209482, IMG submission 187512) | Marine microbial communities from the West Antarctic Peninsula - Coastal water metaG104-DNA (SPAdes) (version 2) | ecosystem: Environmental > Aquatic > Marine > Coastal ...
GACCTACTATGGCCACGAGCGGGCTTGGAATTTCGTTAGGTAGTCTTAAGGAATTAAGGAAGCTTGGTTATCGATAAACCTATTTATCGCACGCCATGATTTGGATTTGGGTTTGGCTTCGTTTTGTTACTTTTTTTAATCTAGCTTTGCCTGACCGCTTTTGAGAGCCGGGCGATGCCATTGCGCTGGTAACGTATCAGTTTGTGGGTGTCCGCAGAGCGGCGGGATACCGGCCCACCCTTACGCCACTCTTGCCTTTGCATGCTGGCAAAGAAGGCTGCCATACCTCGCACATCTTGGGGCTCACTGCCCGACGGACTGAGCAGCTCTCTAAAGATGGGGTTCGAGGCCTTCACATTCACATCACGCAAAAACTCATCAACTGGCTCGGGGCTGGTGTAGGTATCGTAATAGGCATCCATCACCCGCCGATAATTAAGAAGGCTCGAGGCAATATCGGCACAGGCAATGGCAGAGAACCCCTCCTCCGCGATTAGATCGACAAGCGCCCTGTACTCAGGCGAAGGCTCAAAGTCAGGGGCACTATTTAGGCCATGCTTGCGGGAATTTTGGCTACTAGCACGCTTTCCTGCCGTCGATCTGGGGCCTGTTGATTTAAGTGCATTACAGCGATTTGTAAGGCTTCTATGATGGTTTATCGTCAAGCGACAGAACCCCCTTCACAGACTGCTTTGACTCAAGTGCTGCCAGTTCAAGGTCCATACGCTTAATCAGGCGCGACTTATAGTCAATGGAGTCGATACTCCGCTGAAGATGCCTCATCGTTTGGTGCTGACGGTGAATCAGATCATCCACCATCTTGATATACTTGGCCGCATCCTTAAAGGCCCTAACCCGGAGATCGGATAGGGTAAGATTGCCATCGGTAAGAGCTTGCTCAATCAGATCCGCTTCGTCCTTGTGCGCGATGCCGTCCAAGTAATGCTCAAGGGCCACCGACAGCTTGCTGTTGCCAGACGGCATCCAATTGCTACCCGCCTTAAACAAAAGCCTCGCCATCGCCTCATGGAGCAGTAGCTCCTTATCCACGGTGTGCCTCTTAATCCACCAGAGGCACTCATTAAGCTGACTGACCAGTGCAACGGCCAAGGGTGAGGGATTGTCTAATTCGGACAAAAGACTTTGCAAACCAGATTGAAACTCTGCCTCTGACTCATTGGGCAAAAGCTTGGGGCTTGATAGGAAGGGTAAAAGAGACTTGGATTTATCTTCAACAGGCATAGCGACATCCACATCAATACTGAGGTGAATATTATAAAGCATAAGCTAAAAGATAAAACAGATAGAATTTAGTCGTCGCGCTTGATACGTAGGGTCACGCCTGGGTTAACCAATGGATCGCCGGTGAATTCAATACCGGCCGATTCTAAAACCGACTTAACAGCACTAAGAATTCGTGTATTTGCATTAGGTATTCCAGTCTGCGCCTCATATTTCTTAATGGTCGCCGACGATACTCCAGCGCGCTCGGCAAGCTCGACAGCACTCCAGCCCAGCATCACGCGACCAGCCTTTATTTGGCACACAGATATCATATTAGTTTACTTTTATATACTATTAGTGTATATTTGTAGCTTATTAGTTTAGAGATCATACCATGATTGATGATATCTTAGCCAAATTTGATGGCGCCTTTGCCAAAAATACCATAAGAGCCTATAGGTCAGACTTTATTCAATACCAGGCCTGGTGCTCACACAATAATATCGATTCTATACCGGCAACTGCCGACGCCATGGCGCAGTATGTTGACTACCTTGCCACCATAAGAAAAAGTGCAACTATCCGGCGAAGAATCAATAGCCTGGGGACGGTCCTAAAACTCTCCAAACACTACAACCCCACCAACCAGCCAGAGGTAATATTGGCCATAAAACGAATGCACCGCAAAATTGGGCGGGCACAGCAACAGGCTACTCCACTCACCAAGCCACTACTCAACCAGCTACTTAGTAATTGCGATGACAGTGTTAGGGGTTTAAGAAATGAAGTTCTTCTCAGACTCGGCTACGAAACAATGCGCCGCCGCTCGGAACTCTGCGCCTTTAGATTTGAGGACATCTGCAAGGGAGCCAACGGAAAACCGGCTATCCGGCTTAACTTCTCAAAGACGGATCAATTCGGGACTGGAAAGATACTACCCATCAGCCAAGAACTGTTCGACTTATTAGAAAAATGGAGAAATATGATCAGCGATGAAGGCTATATTCTGAGATCAATTAATAGGCATGGGCATTTTGGGAACAACCTACACCCAGCAAGTGTAAGCACCCTATTGAAAGCACTGCAAAAGGACTTGAAAATGGACTCCAATGAACAACCGCTCAGCGGACATTCCTTTAGAGTGGGTGCAGCACTTGACTTGTTAGAACAAGGTGAGCCGCTTGAAAAGATAATGCTCAGAGGGGGTTGGCAGACGGATTCGACCACCATGAAATACCTAAGAAACTGGAGTTATTAATGTGCTTATTCAGTATCAAAGGTTCTCTTAGTTGAATTATCCTCGAGAAATTCATAACGAAGCGTTTGCGCTAAACCTTCCTCAAGGCTGACTGGGGGCACAAAGCCCGTATCACCAACTGAAGATGCAAATTGAGTAGTGCCCATGAATTTTTTAACTCGAATACTACTTACAGGCAACGATTTGTTAATTACCTTAGCAACCACATCGGCTGCATAACCAATAAAAACACCCAAAAATCCGGGCAATCTAGGTCCAACATTATTCGTACCAAACAAAGTTTTCCTAGCCTTAGTTATCAAAGTATTCATATCCAAATCTGGCTTGTCAATATAATTATAAACGTGCAGGCCGGGATCAAATGACAGGCAATACTCAAGAAAAGCTGCGATATTCTCAACATAGGCCATTGACTTCCTATTTTTACCGTCACCGAACATCACAAATCTGCGAGTCGAAATTTGCTTTAGCAAATTGTACACATTGCCTCTGTTCCCTTCCCCAAATATAACAGTTGGTCTTATGATCACAAGACTACGGTTATCTGGATCCTCAGCCTGCCATTCTTTATAGACTCCCTCAGCAAAAAATTTAGTACGCCCATAGTCATTAAAATAATTAGGGCCGCCTGATTCGTCAGTGCCTGCAGGAGCAAAACCATATATCGCGACAGAACTCGTAAAAATAATCTTACTTATATTATGCTTTCTGGCCGCTTTACAGACATTGACGGCCCCCTGAACATTAACATCATCATAACGAGTTAAGGGCCTTACATCATCGCGATGAACAGCGGCCAGATTTATAATACATTTAAATCCGCCGAGTTGATCAAGTGATTTTTCATCTTCCACATCAAGATAAATTATATTGTCAGACCGATCTTCGGTATTAATGTCACATACCAAATATTTTCGCCCTACCCTATCAAAGCGCATAGATAGGCGACTACCCACAAACCCAGCTCCACCGATAATTCCTATTCCAACCTCACTCATAAATATCCTATAGCCTTTATGGTTACTTAAATCCTCAAAGAAAGGCGGGGGAATGAGCAACCCACCATTCATGTATGCCTACTCTAACTGCAACCTTCCTATGTGAAATACACTTTTTGGACTTAGCCAAGTTAAAAATACGCAGTACCTTAACTTTCCTCCTGAAATCTAAAAAAACCTATTTTGTGAAATGATACGCTCTGCCTCTGCTAGTCGTTCAGGTGCTCCCACATCGAGCCAAATTCCCTTATGGGTCTCGCCGGTCAGTAATCCTTTTTCTGCAGCTTTATCCAAAACAGGCTCAAGAGGAAAAATTTCACCGACGCATTCGGATAGTAAATCTGGAGACAGCAAGCTAATACCACTAAATGTATTCGAATGCTGATCTTTTCCTCCATTAAGATACTCCCACTCGATTAAAAGGCTTTACAACTTTCCCTCAAGGGCTTCCTTACGCATCTCAGGCTTGATGAGTTCCTCGGCATACATCTTCTTTAGCCGAAGATTTTCATCCTCAAGGTCCTTCATCCAATGCCTCCCTATTTGGCTCGCCACCTGAGGACGGTTTCACTACTCATGCCGCGCACCCGACATAGCCCGAAACCGCCTCCTCACCTTATGCCTGCTTCAAAATAGCCAGTATCTGGCTATCTGTAAATCGTGATGTCTTCAAGCAGAATCTCCTATGCAAATACTACGAGAATAGTCTACTTTTGAGCAAGACTACTTAGAGGGAGGATTACCCTAGAGGGTGGATTACCGTATATTGAGACTATACTATTTATTTATAACAATAAAATATAAACTTCCGGACTCGAAATCATGTCAACTACACAGAGTTTCATTGATATGCATCCAAGCGTTATACGTGTAGCTATTGAGTTGGTTTGAAGTAGTTATCGACTACTAACTTTATTTGATCTTTTGTGAAAAGACACATTTCTCTCTCTGGTTCTGGCTCCATCCAATCATCCATCCTCGCAAGTGGATTTTGGGGGAAATTAAATGGGTGTGAAAATAAGTCAATAACTCTATGATCGCCAGTTTCAATATCTGTGTTTTTGAAGTTATTTGTATTTTTGTGTGTAGTTGTGAGCAGATAAGTCGTATCAGAATTTACAAAATTCACTAGAACACTTTGGATATCCTCGTAAGACAAGTGGAACAAACAATCTCTACAAATCATTAAATCAGAATTGGGGAATTTATCAGTTATTAAATTTAGCGCAATAAATTTAATACTTTCATTTTGATATTTTTCTTTATGCGATTCAATCATCTCTTTAACAATATCCGCGCCTATATAACTTACATTTAATTTTGGTAACAAAATTTTCATCCAACCAAAGTCACCGCAAGGGGCATCTAATATACTTTTTATATCAAATTTTGAAATCAACTTGGGAAGTTCTTGGCGAATATTTTCAGTGTATGTAATGGTTGATCCAGTTCCACTTACACTTTCATATCCCCAATAGTTATTTTTATATATCCAAGTAAACTTGTCCTCTGTGTTGCTAAATACCAATATGGATTTGTCAAATTCCCTTTCTTTTAATAAGGTAAGTGGATATCTGATCACTTTTTTTATTGTTTTAAGTAAACCTATTCTCTTTAGAGAATTGATAATTTTAGTTAAATACATAATTTATCCAATTTAGTTTCTGATTTAGTAATAATTCAACTTTGTATAGCAATTTGCGCATAAAAACAAGTGTTAAAGGCCACAGCGATTAAAATATAACATCGAGATCGGTATATTGGTACTATTTTTGGTTAAGGTCTTTTCGACCGTTTAACCAAAAAGCCATAACGTCAGATGAATATTTTAGAACTGAACCCCTGAGATCTAAAAAAAAATAGAACGCTGTAGGTATTTGGATAGCGTTATACATGTCAACGATTCTGTATAATGCCAGCATGATTAATACAAAAAAAGGGTACCTAGTCTAAATTAATATGACTCCCTTAAACTAAAAATATGTTTTAGGTTTCATTTAATTCATCAAGATATTTATAACCACGAACCTGCAAATTTCGCCTTGTTTCTAATGATAAACACATGGCAAGTGCTACACGCAATTCATCCTTATCCCTAATAATCAATAATGGACTGCCATCTGGCAGGCCGTCGTAAACATCTTGGGAGACTAAGGTGGGAATGCCGTAAAAAAGATAATCAAGGACCTTATTCTGCATCCCTGTTACATTCTCGATCAAAGCTACTCCGCACAAAGCATCAGGCACTATGTCATCGAGATTGTCTACAAATCCATGAACAATGATATTACGAAATTCACCTAGCTTTTTTTTCGTTGATTTAGCCAGTGAACCGACCACATGTAATTCATAGTTCTGGTCAAGCTCATTAAGAAGTATTGATGTACTCATAACTGAGTATAAGTTCGGCTCGTAATCTATCTGACCGATAAAAATAACTTTCTTATCCTGGAAAGCGGTTGATTGCCTTTTTGGAGGATTGGATAATATAGAATTGGGTAAAATCAAATAATTAATCGATTTTGAAATTAACGAATCATTTGCTGAAATAAATAAGGTTTCAATTGAAGCATTTGAAGCGAGGGACTCTTCGAATTCAGACAGCCTCCGTGCCTCCAAAATGAAAAATACTTTTTTGATGGAAAAACTGGGTAGTAAGGCTGCTCTCAGCCGATAATTATCACTTAGACTTTCGCACAGATCGACAGTTAAGTTATTGCCAAATTTTGAATGCTGCACTGTTCGTGAAAGATGGCAGACAACCTCCTCTACTTCGCTTAGGCTTTCTACGATATTTCGTCTTTGAAACATAATATTAGTTAATGGCCATCCTTTGAAAAAAAGCATAATTCCCAGCCAAATATCAAGAGCCCTCAATGGAAAATATCGCACACTTATTCCGTCAACAACTATTGTTCCCGACTTAAATAAGGAAGGGCAGTAAACCCACTTATCCTTTTTCTTTAAATTATTAACCAGCACACGTAACCGCAAAACAGAGCCTCTTACCTCATCACTCGGAGAGCATGTAGAAATCACAACCCCTTTAGTTGACATATAATTCCCTTGCAACCTTCTCTGCTATGAGCATCATTTGAAATGTAAAATGCTCAGCGCCTACCTCAAAATTATACCCAGGACCCAATAAGATAATTCTTTTATCACTAACCACGTTATTACTTACCTCTGGTGACAAATAATTGTAAGTATTATGAAAATGGATCGCAGACATCAAACTGGACTCAACTAGTCGCAAATTATGTGCCGCCAAATCAATCGCCAGTTCGCGAATTCGCGATTCATCAACCACTAGACTGCCTTTCTTTATTTTATAACAATCCTTCACCGCAATATTTACAAAGCCAGTCCAACTTTCGGATCTCGAAAATATTCCATATCGTAGAAAAAATGATTGCTTGATAACATTGAAACTAGCCTTGCGAAATATCCTCTTTAAAACCTCGAAAGTGCTACCAACATAAATGCCCTTGTCGATATGAAAGGCCTTATTGATTTCCTCTCCATAATTAGGCCGCGCAGACATCTTGAATTTGAATTTTCCACTGTCATATTGAAGATATTTTCTTACAAATCCTTTCTTTGAAAACTCAACCCTCTCGATTTTTTTGTGAGGAAAAAGAGGCCCATCAATTCCTTCGACTTGCGCAACTAGATGATCGCTTACAGTATTAGATAATGTCGCAAGCCCAGAGTTCACCAAACAATCTGTGTTGGGCAAAGCTCCGTGGCATACCAATACTTTATCAAATGATTCGACGCTGCCGTCACTAAATGTTACGGCAACATTGTTTTCGAATGGCTCAAGAGATATGGCGGAAGGTCGGACGCTATAGCGAAGCTTTTTAATTAATTTAGAAGGTCTTATTGGGAAAAATGGAACGAACTCACTGTCCTCTTTAAATTCTATATTACCTATCCATCTTTCACTTAAATCTGATGGTAAAAAGCCCAATCGGCCCAACAATCCTAAGTCACAAACAGAGTGCCATGATCTCCCCAATCCACCTTTTCCCTCATATGCCGTGGGTATACTCTGATTAAATATAGATTCCTTTTTTAACTCGCCATGAGTATGCCTAGAAACGAATATATCATCAAATCCCAGACGACAAAGGGTAGAAATGGCAGATGCACCGACAGGACCATCACCTATTACCAATGTCTTAGATTCAGAGGGCATCTAGATAATCTCGAAATGCTAGAATTGAATTTTCCCAAGTATATTTATGCGCCACAGCGAGGTTTTTTTGATATTGCTCAAGCGTAAGAGGTTTGGATAACGCCATTTGGACAACAATATCACTTAGTCCCGCTTTCTCCAATGGGTCGTAATATGATCCCGCACCTTCCAACAAACCAATCATTGCACCTCTATTTGATAGATATACATCGCACCCAGCCATTAGAGCCTCGATGGCAGGAATACCAAATGATTCATAAAGTGACGGCAGCATAAAGTGCGAACAAGATTGATAAAATCTTTTGACATCTGCCCTACTCAGATGCCCATGATAAGTCACAAAATCGTCTGATTGTAATCCAAGTTCATCCTCAGAAGAGACACCAACGATGTCTATGCCCTCAAACTCTTGTTTCAATAAACTATTTGAAGTCAATCCAGTGATGGTGGCGGGCAAATTTTTCTGAGGAGACGAACCACTCACTATGAGTATCCGCTTCTTTTTGGCAGAGAGGAGTTCATATGCCAGTGAATATTCGGCATCAACACCATTGTGAATAATAGTTACTTTATCCGCCGCCACTTGCAACTCATCAACAATATCACTTTTGGCAAATTCTGAAACACTTATAATGCCAATCGATTTATTTGCAGCGATACTTGTGGTTGACTTGCGATAAATCTCGCCCAGGATTCGTTTAAGACTGTTTGCACCATCAGAATCCTTTTTCTTCTTTAGATAATAAACATCATGAATCAAAAGTATTTGTTTTTTAGACACACCAAACATGGTCGCAGTATTTCCAGAGCTTATCAGAAAGTCAGCCTTAATTTTCTGACAGTAAATTGGTAACAGCAACTGCTCGTATACCGGCAAAGGTGACTTGAGAGTTTTTATTTCGACGTTTTTTAAGTCAAAAAAACGTTCATTTAGCATGCCAGCACTCATGCTGTTATTTGTTAGTAAATGGAAATTGATTTTAGGCAGCTGAGCCAGTGCACCTAGAATCTCACTTAAGTAAATTCCCATGCCTCTCATTTTTTCCGAGACATGATAACAATCAATCACTACCTTCATACAGAAACCTTAGCCTTAACTATTGGATTTACGGAGCTTCTGACACCGTTTATATTCTCAGTACCAAACAATGCAAAATAAAATATTGGCCAGACTAACTTTGGCCCGGCAATAAACAAGAGCGCCATACAGAAAAGATAGGATAGCCCTCTACCTTTTTTAAACATAAGAAAAATTGCGAGGAACACAGTGGCCGATGCCGACCCTGTTAGGAAGTTTATAGTCGCAGCGGGTGAAAATCCGGTCTGATAATTTGGAATAATCAACGCAGAGAAACTGTAAATTATACTTGAGATTCGATTTGATCCAAATGTTGCTTCTGCCTCCAAGAAGCTGCCGTACTCGAATATGAGAACAACGAAATTAATCAACCGCCCACCTATTTCGCCGAACCGAGCCCACTCAAAATTTTCAACATTTAAAAAAATCAGCGCAGCAAGGATCGCTACAAGTGTGCAACCCAGCCCTAGCTGCTGATAAGAAAAGGACCAATTTTGGCGGATCAATACGAAAACTAAATACAATGAGCCATAAAAGAATCCTGTCACACTTCTCAGCAGCAACAGGCTTCCTATTACCAACAATGGGACGGCCCATTGCTCTGGTTTATATGCACTCACGATTAGACCAATGCCTACCACTAAAGCTGCTCCATAAGCAGGTTCAGGAGCCAAACCAGTTACTCCACCATTTCTAGCTCTGACTGTGTCAAGTACGTTATGCCGATACTCGGCAGTAATAACTGAATTTGTAAGCGACTGGAATTCAGGCGACACAAACTGGATAAAGCATATAATGAAATGAATCAGTAAAAATCCAAAGAAAATTTCCGCAACTTTTAGTTTTTCAACGTCTTTAAGGCAATCAAATAAAGAGCAGCCAACTAGCAATGATGTTAAGACAGTGGCATCAATAATAGACCGAGAATTAGAATCGCCTCCCAACCATAGAAAACCTAAAATTATGACTAATAGACCTGCAATGGCAATACGCAACTGAATTTTTAGAACGGCAAAAGCTAGGATAAAGTATGGATATACTTCGTTATTCAGATTCAGAGGATTCAAAAACATCAGACAAGTGCCCAAAGACAATATCCAAATTCCAATCTCTCGTTTTCTGAGTATCATTTATATTCTTCTATTCATGCTGATTTGACTTAATTACTGAGATAAAGTTTTGATTTTTATCAAAAAAAGTACACGTTCGAAATATTTACTTTCACATCATTAGGGGCCCTAGGCACGCATAAAGTAGTTTCATCACCTTTCTCGATATCCCTGAGTATTAATAATAAAATAGAGCCAGACGCGTCAGGCTAGCGGTATTACAGCTGAGTTACTTAATACCAACTCACAAGACTCTTCAACTTCGTAATGGGAAACAAGTTAAGTAATACTATTATCAATATTCTTTTAGCGCTAAAAGTTCCAAGTGCACTGATAATTGCCTTAAATTTGTTGCCTGACAGAGTTTGATCTACTGCACGTTGGTAGCTTATCAATCTAGCTATAGTTTTTGAATTTTCAATGTAAATCGACGAATTTTCCGTCTTAAGCGCTATCCCCCAATGCTCAAGTTCTCGAGCCCTTTGCCGACTGCTAGTTCTAGAAAGATTTTCAGCATGCCAGCGATAGAAGGCCAAAGGTTCTGAGACAACTCCAATTTCATATCTTGAGGATACTCTAATAACAAAGTCAAAGTCACCGATAATATTGTAGTCACCAGTAAATCCGGAAACATACTCAAACGCACTTTTCCTAACTACTATAGTCAACAGACCTACCGTATAGTTACGTATTAATTGGTTAGTCAAAATACCGCTTGGGAGAGGTGCTTTGAATACCGTTTTAGTGCTTTTAGATGACTCGTCGTAACGATAATAATTACTGTAAACTAAACCGATATCTGCTCTGTCAAATAGCTTGATTTGCTTAGCCAATTTGGACGGCTCCCACCAATCGTCCACGTCTAAAAAAGCAATTAGCTCACCAACTGATTTTTCTATTGCAAAATTTCTCGCACTATATAAGTTCGTCAAATTCGGCGCGTAGAAATAACGAAAGCGAACGTCACTAATTGATTTAAAAATCTTTGCCGAGTTATCTGTTGATTGATTATCCCAGAAGATCACTTCCCAATTTTCATAGGTCTGACATAGAATGCTTTCGAGCGCACAGAGAAGATACTTCTCGCCATTCCGACAATTCACAATAACACTTACTTTGCCTACTTCAGTCATTCGGAATAACCCCTACAGTTCATTGAAATTTTAGGCATGATAAAACTCTTTAATTTTTGCAACAATGTACCTCAGTTCCTCAAAGGTTAGATCAACGTGGCAAGGCAGGGTAATAAGTTTCTCGTAAACCATGTCAGTTATTGGTAGTCTGATATCAGTTTTATATTTTGTTAGCAGGTGATTGGGTTTGTAGTGAATACCACATTCGATATCATTATCCATTAAGAACGACCTCAAACCATCTCTGTCAACGGCTTTGACAACACAAATATGAGGCATTATTTCATGATGCTCAAGTGCTAACTCCGTTAACTCAGATATAGGTGCAATAGCATTCAAATAATATTGTACAATTTTTTGTCTCTTTTGTTTGAACTCATCAATTCTTTCTAATTGCTCTAGCCCAATAGCTGCATTAATATTACTCATGTGGAAACGAAATCCTTGGTTTTCCACGTCAAAATCCCAACTGCGCTTGCCTGCGAAACGATTATCGGTATCTTTTTGTACCCCAAGCAGCCTGTCGTCTCTAAGTCTTTCCGCAACGTTTTGATCATTCGTCAATACTGCACCACCCTCCCCCGCGGTGATATTTTTAATTCCATCAAAACTAAAACAAATAATATCTCCTGTAACGCCAATTTTTTCGTTGTCTCTCTTAGATCCAAAAGCTTGCGCCGCGTCCTCAACAACTCTCAAGTCATGTTCGCGTGCAAGCTGATAAACATCATCCATACCTTTAGATGAGCTAGCATAATGAACTGGCATAATTGCTTTAGTTTTGCTTGTAACTTTGAGTTTGGCATCCTCGATATTTATAAATAAAGTGTCGGGATTGATTTCACAAGCAACAGGTATTGCACCCGTTGCAGAAATAGCCTGAAAACTTCCAACGTAAGTCAACGACGGCACTAAAACCTCATCGCCATGACCAATATCCAAGGCAGATAGGGCCAGCTGTAAAGCGGAAGTCCCCGTATTCACACAAACAACTTCCATGGACGTTTGGAGATACTTTTTAAGGGCCTTTTCAAACTCATTCACCTGCGCGCCCATGCCGAGAAACGCCGACTCTAAAACATTTTTAACCGCATTTATTTCACCGCTCCCAATAGAGCATTTTGATAATCTAACTTTCATGGCTGACCCCAATCATAATCATAATCATGTAACTCTACATTTTCACTTTCTACTGGATCATGCTCAATACTAGCGAGATTAAGTAGCATGTTGTCATCAGACAACCCCTTAAAAGCAAGCCATAAATTTGGTTTAATAGTTAGTCTTTGATAATTCTCATTCGACAATTTAACTGTGAAAAATTCGTGACCATCGTAAATGACAAATTCTATCTTGCCAACAGGTACAACTATATTCAAAGTCATCTTAGAATGTTTTTTCCAGCCTTTAATTTCGTTTTTTGAAATGAACGAAAAATAAGCCTCGCCAAATCCATCAAAACACTGATCGCTAGATTTAAGCGCATGAAAAATATCACCCTTTTTGTGATGAATTTGTTTTAAAGGCGTGAGAACTACGCCGTCCATTTTAAATTTTTCCCTTTTGCATAATTCTCGTATTCACTTATCTGACTTAGTGTTTTATCAAACATCAAGCTGCTCTGGTAATAGTCGTAGTACCACTCACTTGTATATTTAATAGTGTCTTTATATTCCAGATTTGCCTGCCATTTCAGATAAGACAGTGCCTTATCACAATTAAGCTTTAATAATCCTGCCTCATGAAAAGGAATATTTCCTGTAATGGTAAAGGCATCGTCATGATCAAAATCCCAAAATATACTTGAGTCCATTAACAGCTCTTGAACGGTTCTATTTTGCTCGGCGCGTGGTCCAAAATTGAAACCCTCACCATTTAAAGCGATATCCGCATAAAGCTGTTGCCCCAAACTTAAATAACCACTTAAAGGTTCCAAGACATGCTGCCAAGGCCTAGTTGCTTTCGGACTACGGATTTCAACCTTTTCCCCTTTGCTCCAGGCGATCATTGCATCAACTATAATCCTATCTTTTGCCCAATCCCCTCCCCCAATCACATTACCCGCCCTAGCAACCGATAGACGTACATTAGATTGTTCTAGCTTAAAAAATGAATGATAGTAAGATTTAACGACCAGTTCTGCTGCACCTTTTGAGCCGCTATAAACATCTCGCCCGCCCATAGCGTCACTTTCTTTATATCCCCAAATTTGCTCGACATTGTCGTACGCCTTGTCGCTTGTAATAATAATAGCAGTGCACTGATGATTAGATAATCGTAATGACTCCAATATATGAGTTGTGCCCATTACATTCGATGAGATAGTTTCGAGTGGATCAGAGTAAGAGGTAGAAACAATTGCTTGAGCAGCAAGGTGGAAAATAAATTCTGGCTTTTCTTCATCGACTATTTTATGTAGAGCGTCGAAATCTCGAAGGTCAACTAGATGGTGTTGAATTTTCTCTTCTAACTCTAAGACCTCAAACATAGCTGGCGTGGTCGGTATGCTTTTAGATATACCAATGATTTCAGCCCCCAAATTCAAGAGCCAAGTCGTAAGCCATGAACCTTTAAATCCTGTGTGTCCTGTGATTAAAACCTTTTTATTTTTGTATACATTACTAAACATAATCAATTATCCCAAACAATCCAAGGTGCAGTTTTATTGTCGCACATCTCATTTAGCTTCATTTTATCTCGCTGTGTATCCATTGGCATCCAAAACCCATCGTGCTTGTAAGTATATAATTCTCCTTCGCTTGCAAGGTTTGTAAGCGGAGCTTGTTCAAAAACCACATCATCTCCCGCATCAATGTAGTTGAGGACCTCTGGCTGACAAATAAAATAACCCGCATTAATCCACGAACCATCGCCTCTAGGCTTTTCTTTAAATTCAGACACTTTATTATTCTCATCAATACTTAATGCACCAAACCTTCCATCGGGCTGCGCCGAAGTCATCGTCATTAGCTTTCCGTGCTTCGCATGAAATTTGAGGCAGGCATCAATATCAATATCTGCCACTCCATCGCCATAGGTTAATAAAAAACTTTCTTTTCCTATATGGCTTTGAGCTTTTTTAATTCTCGAGCCTGTCATTGTCTTTAATCCAGTATCTAGCAGAGTGATTTTCCATGGCTCACTAGAATTATTATGTACCTCCATCCCTCCATCGGCTATATCAATAGTTACATCACTCTGATGTAAAAAGTAATTCGCAAAGTATTCCTTAATGTAGTAACCCTTATATCCCAATAGAACAACAAATTCGTTAAATCCGAATTTCGAATAAGTCTTCATAATGTGCCACAAAATTGGCTTACCCCCAATCTCCACCATAGGCTTTGGTTTAACATCTGTCTCTTCACTAAGACGAGTACCTAAACCACCAGCCAAAATTACTACTTTCATATTTTTGCCCTAATAAGAACCGTGTCCTTACCTAACATAGAAATTTTTATTTCGTTAAAACCAGCCTCAATTAACGCGTTTCTGTGCTCGCTTTTACTACGAAGATAACCCCAAAACTGACCACCATTCAATTTTTCAATTATTTTCATCGCACCTAATAATGATTTTACAAATGAGCTTAAAGCTGTTTTAACGGTATAATTAGCAGTTGTGATAATCAAAAAATCTGATATTCCGTAATCGACCACGGATTTTAAGAACAACCGATATTCATCCTTATCAAAGACATAATCGATATTGTTCGCATATGCCAAGTCGACACGTAGTTCCTCATCTAAACATTCAGGGAAATAGCCGTCGAATAGTCGAATATTTGGATTACTTCTGACCCATTTAGATGCATTTTGGGATGGCTCAATCGCGACAACTTCAATATTTTTATTTGATTTAGTTAAAATATCTTCAACGATACCGATACCAGACCCGATTGATAGAACGCTACTACTCTGCTCTACAATATTTTCAATATGCTTAGCTACTTTTGTTTTGTATGTTACCCAACCTTCGTCTAACTCATTAAAATTTTTATACTTAATAAAGAATCTATCATAGAACATATCATAAAATTTTTGGGTTGGCAGCTCCGACGACGGAGAAGCAAAACTAGTAAAGTAGATCTCGTGCCATTCTGTTTGATAAAACTTCTTCATATAATATCCATTATTGTAATAAAGGCGATCTAACCTTCTTGGTACCAAATAGAACCCGATTTTGGTGTATTTAAGTCTATATCGAAAATTATGTCTGCGATTTTTCCCAAATTACACTTAATCAATCCAGCTATCACTTTTTTTGATCGATAAAAGCTTTCAAGTTGAATGTATCTTTTTCCCATACATAGTCCTGGTTTGGGGTTCGCCACAATTCGCCATAGTTCAATCTTAAATATTCATCACTATTTATTGGAACGACTACTTCAATATCTTTAAACTCAATTGTTTTAAATTTTAGTAACTCGACAGGGTAGGTACTGCCAAGATAGACATATCTATTTCGAGCGTAGTTATATATCTTTTCTTTTATATTTTTAGTAAGAAAATATCCAAATATTCCAATTAAGTGTTTACTTAAAAGAATTGAAAATCTCTTTTCATTACGAAACCTGACGGTCCTTTTTTGACTGTCAAATATTACTGCTATGATTTTTACAACCAACATATCAAATATTTTACTTGAATGGGTCGCCCATTTAATAGAAACCTCTTTATCGTTCTTCGAATACAGGCCGATATCAACTTGTATATTATTAATTAAAAAATGGAGGCAGTGCATATCTGGTAATGTTTCAATATATTCGAATCCATTTTTCTCAAACATCTTGATAATATCCACGGTCGAAACTTCCGATCTCCATACTCCAACATCAATATCTGAATCCCAAGGTAAAAGCCTGTTTTCTCTAATAATTCCTAAAAGCGTGCCGTCAGTCACCCAATAATGGATTTTATGTGTATCCAACAATTCAATTACCCTGGAGAGGATTGACTCCATCGCTATATTGTCTGACATAATAGACTCCCTGTAGAGAAATTATTAATAAAAATATTACTTAAAAAAAGAATAACTGAAGAGCAGTGATACATTACATTTAGTCACTTAAAAGGAGATGATATGTTCCTCTCTCAGCTAGTGGCTAAATCAAGAAAAGAGCGCGCAGTCATCTATTCTAGATGTTAATTTTGTCTGAAAGCATGATAAACGCATGGGTCACACAGTCACATTTGCATACGTCAACCTACTTTGGTTTTTTAATATGGTCATTGACATGCTATTGTTTTGTAATCTGAAACCCAATCTAAATTTCTTTTTGCGTACTCGTTTACAAAAGAATTAACTGCATTTTGCCTAGAACGCTCCGTCCACCACTCTTCAATTGAATCACTCATAACAATATTACTTAAATAGCTAGATGCCTCTTCATGACAAGTGTGGAAAATACCGACTTTAGCCAGTTCTTTAAAGTAAAAGCTAGCCTCATAATTGATTTCTGTATACTTATTATTCCAAACAATAATTGTCGGTTTATTGCTGGTTAAACTTTCAAGAAAAGTTGTTTGATTGTTGTCACAAACAACTATTGCGGCTGACTGCAATTCTTTATAATAGTCACCATGTGAAAGCGGCACCATATCATTTAAGTATTGTTTCATTCCAATTCTGTATTCATCATTTGAGGCCGACAAGCGAACATGCACTTTAGTCATCACTACAGGATCCATATTTTTTAAAAAACTCAATATGTTTTCATAGTAATTAATTATTGATTTCCCTGCTGTTGGGTTTGACCAGTTTCTATTAAAATATCTGGATTGTCCCACAGTTAAATATAGTATTTTGTCCTTCACTACATTCTTTTTTGTAATTGGAAGAATAAGTTTTGGGTGTGATATTTTTGCAATCTTTGGAAACTCGCCTTTAGACCATCCGAACGTAATGAACCTATCAGCAACATCAAGCTCATAAAACTCTTGCATGGACCACTTAGCAATTCCATAAGAACCACCATGTTGGGCAATAATTAAGTTATTTGAATATGATAATTGATCTGCAGTAGCACATTGCAACACTTGATTACTTAGTATGGCATTTGAGGACAAATAATTTTTATTCTTAATATTAATATAGTGTGATGCCTTTAAAACTTTTTGGAAATTTTCAATAAAAGCTAGAGGCATATCGTATATTAAGTTGTCCACTAGAAATTCTTCAAAAATGTTTTGAGCAGTAAATTCGTTTTTAAACTTGTATTTTAATTCAGCCCTATGCGCAGAATTTTCTCTTGTATTTGCATACCGTAATTGTGGCAAATAAATAATAGGTGTGATCTTCGGAAATGCCTTGACACATAGCTCCAGAAATTTCATTTTTGGGAAATACGACCAATCAATAGCTCCCTTTGATTTTCTTGTCAGAGCACTAAACAAATTTTGAAAAGCGCGTAACAGAAAATTAACTATTTTCCTTTTGAATGAATGTGTAAGTAAATTAGTAGTCGATTTTTCTTTTGTCCCCTTGGGCAAAAAATAAGAATCTTCATAGGTTTTTTTATCTATAAATTTAACAATTCTTGAGTACAAATAATGGTTGTAGGCGTCTTGAGATATTTTTTGTTTAAAGTCTGAAGAAGTTAAAATATTTATATCTTCATCAGTTAGGATAAACTTAGTCGATGGGTGTGTTTCTATTGCCAGTTGAATTGTTTGATATCTCTCCCTTATAACAGGTAGGTAGTCGTGTAGCCACATACCATAAAATATTTTAAAAGAACGACTGCCCCACTGCAACGAATGATATTCATTCATTAACTTTCCAATTATCGGCAGTATTTCAGAATAAAGTTTCCTGACGTAAAGATAGTCATCATACAACTCAATCTGATTATCATAGCAGTAGTCTAAAATGAGTAATTTATTCTTATTCCTAAGATCTTCCTCACCCAAGGCCCACGTTCCTAACAAAAGTAGCTCGGAGTCTTTGGGTAGGTCGTTTGAGTGATTTCTTACCGGCAATATATAGCTGTTACTCAACTGTCACCCCTGTCCGCTCATCATTATAAACACCCGTTAATCAAAGTAGTTTTTTACGTTCGCTCGTTATTAGAATTATGATTATCTAACGCCAAACTTAGATAGATATACATTTAGTTCTTTCCTTGTTATTCCTGAAATTTGAGCCGGGAATTTATGCAAAAGAAAAACAACTATTAAAGAATAACAGATTAAAGATAGACTAAAGGTTACATATAAAGATGCGAAATAATCAGCAAGCAGAAACTTAACCAAATATGCAATTAAAATGGCTCCCCCAAGAACATAAAACTGATATGCCCATTCATATTTCCAGTTAAATATTCGAGCGGCAACGTAGAAGTTGAAATTGACTTGAATAAATTGCATAACAAGCATTTTCCACGCCAACCCTTCTGAGCTCATGCTCAGTCCCGGAATAACAGCGTCAGTTGGCGCTAAAACATAATAGGACACGAACATACTTATAATCATAAAACCAGCCCCTAAAATCGCTTGTAATCTACCTTTTTCTGTTGCAAAAAATACGACCCCAACAATTTGTCCCAAAGACTGATGCACTGGATAAAGTAGCATCAGCATGAAGGTGATATTACCAGCGATATAATCGTCACCAACGGCTATAGCTAGTATTTCTGAAGCCCACGGAATACAGCAACCCGCAAGAAATGCACCTATAAAATAAAGAAGTCGAGTGGTTTTTTGATAAAGGCGATACACCTTATCTATGTTGCCTTGGTGATAAGCTTCTGCAATTTCTTTCCAAAATATCCTTATTATTGAGGCGGTTGCTAATAGAATTATCATTACAAAATTTGAGGCTACTGCATAGTATGCTTGCTCTTTACTGCCCCCCCATAATTGCAACATCCATCTATCGAGGAATGCATATAGAAATGATAACCAGGCTAGGGGTATCAGTGGCTTGCAGTAAACCCAAAACTCACTAAGGACGCTAGATAAGCTATCATTTTTATCACCACTTGCTTTATACATCCTAGCGGCATAGTAAGTCCCAATCCCCCACTCTATTGATACACCTATAAAAATTATAGTTAAAGTCAATTGACCAAAATGATTTAAGAATAAAACAAACAACAAGTGACTCAAAACAATACAAAAGCCAAGTTTTTGCATCGCAATTGTGCTTCTATTAGCCTCTGCCATTTGGCATGCAACCTGCCAAGCGCTTTGCTGGAAAAATGTAGCACTTAACGCCAAAACCACGAGAAGTCGATTCTCATTATGCCAAATATTAGCCACAAAGCTGCTTGGCAATAAAAGACCGACTAAAATCAGAGAAAATATTAACTCGAATGCCATCCAGCACCAATAAATACTTACAAAATTTCTGCTTCGCGTTTCTTTGGACAAGAAAGTAAAAAACGCATGAGAGCTATACATGTCCACTAGTGATTTGAAAGCAACAAAAGAAGCTATCAGAAATGCCATTCTCCCAAAATCGTCAGGACCTAACAAACGAGCAAGCATTATGCTTGTAGTTAGAGTCATAACACCACGCAAGATATTAAAGACTAAGCTTGTTGAAAAACGCTTGGAAATACTATGACTATCCATCGAGAAGGTATCCATCAGTTTAGTACAGAAGGCCTAGAGGAATTTTTACCTCTTTAATAGACGGATTAAATATATGTCTAGTAGTCTTCATCGGATACTTTCTCGATCTTTTAATCATGCTACGAATGCTCTCAACACTACAGGTAATATCATCACGCCATGAATTAACCGAAACACCACCAGTCTCATAGCTCATCAGGAGACAAGGAACCCTAGCCAGCCCAATAAATTTAGCCGCATTTAGCCTATGGTGCCCGTCCATCACCGCCAAGGTTGCCGAGTCAATTGTAATTGGGACCATCCAGAGTCCAGAATTTCTAATGGATTCCGCGAGGTTCAGCGCATGGTCATGGCAATGCTCTTCTGTTTCAATTATGTCACTGACCGATATCAGCTTTAGCTCTCTCTTTGGAAAGTCAACCAAAACTCATAAACTCTTCAGACTCTTCACCAAATATTCATTATCATAGGTATCACGCACCGCTACCCTAATATATTGGTCATTGATATTATCCTTTCCTGAACAGTCTTTAATTAAGATGGAGTATTTACCACAAAGATCCGACGCTAATTGATGAGAATTTTTATCAATTACTTTGCAAAAAATGTAATTTGCTTGTGATTCATAGGGTATAAGGTAGTCAATCTCTAGTAAGCCCTGAAAAAGCGCAGCTCGCGCCTGAATCATTTGATCGCAACTATCTCTATACTGAGATAGATACTTACCTATAATTTGTAAATAGAATTCTGCTACAGAGTTAATATTCCAAATAGGCACGCTGGTCTTCATTTTACTAATAACATCAACATTTGAAGACGCGAGAACGCCTAATCTCAATCCACCTACTCCGTAACTTTTACCGATACTCTTTATAACTATAAGATTCGGGAATTCTAGAAGATCATTTTGGTTCAGAACCGATGATTCGAACCCACCCACAGCGAAGTCCAAAAATGACTCGTCTAATACCAAATATTTTCCGTCAGATTTTAGGCTTTTTAAAATTTCAAGTATGTCACTATAGGGAATGAAATTGCCAGACGGGTTGTCTGGATTTATAAGTATAACGCCATCATTTTCTGTCGCGAGATTAAGGATATCTTCTTTACCATACCTAAACCCCTCTTGATTCGGCACTTGCACATCTACATTTTCAAACCTAGCCGTATACTCTTCAAACGTGGGCCCATAAAGTCCAAACTTACCCGGCAAAACTGCGGTTACTTTGTCAATTAATTCGGCGGCACCGTTACCCACGAGAATAAACGATTCAGGGACAGAAAATAATTTTGCACCAAGCAATGCCTGGACTTTTTGTCCTGAAGGATATGATTGCATTAATTTACTTAAACTAAATTTAATCTCATTATTAAGCGCCTCCGGGGGGAAAAAGGGATTTACTAAATAGCAAAAATCTTTTAGTTGATCATAGCGCCAATATCCACCGTATCTTTTTGATAACAAATCATACTGATCATCAGGTTCTGCAAATAACATACTGGCATTATCTAAGTCTTGGGTGTCATCTATTTCATACCAAACATCATTATCAAGAGGCAAAGCGTAAAGCTGTCGCATATCGAGATTAACGATAACTTTTAATACTTGCTCATAATACTCATTATCACCGAACGCCTTAGCATAAGCTCCTAGAAAAGGAACATAGAAGTTGTTCAAAAATTCTTTAGAAAATTTGTAGATGTTAACCGTTTTATAATATTCATCAACATGATCATAATCAAAGCTAGACTTAGGTATGAAATGACTGATAGAAAAATCGTTGTTTATTTTTACAACTGTACCATCCATCCATGCTTTATATTTATCAACTACCGCTAAATTCTCCGCCCTATTTTGGAATACCATCTCCAGAATTTTCGGATCAAAAATCAAATCACTTTCTATCAAAACCGTGTCATCTTGGATCAGGTAGTCTCTAGCAAGAAAGACAGAATAAATATTATTAGTGGTAGCATATTCATTATTCTCTACATAAATTATCTCAACGCCCTTGTAACTATCACCCAATAAATTTTTGAGCTTGTCCTTCTGGTAACCAACAATCAAAATGATTCTGTTGATTGGATGCATGACGGCCGCATCAAGGCATCTCTCAATTAAAGTTTTACCACCAACTTCAACCATCGCCTTAGTCTTATCTTCCGTTTCGGCGCCAAGTCTTTTACCCATTCCCGCCGCGGGTATCAATATTTGCATTTTCACTCCTAATTCTGTTCAACTGAAAAAATTATTATTGTTACAGTTTATGAGCCCAAAACTAAGACTCACCGCCTTAATCAAGCCGCTTTTTGTGAGTCACACTACTGAACGACTAAATACAGCAGCGGGTAATTAAACTTTTACCTCAAGATTTAAACCACATCTTTTATTTGTCAAAATATAGACTTGCCAGCTATCCCCATAACTACCAGGGACTTACATCTATGTCTTCTGTTTTTCGAAACCAAACTTTTTCCGTTAAAAACCGCTTCCATCTAAATTTTGCCTCTTCACATTTTACAAGTTATATCTCTCTAAAAAGTCCAAAGCAACCCAAAATCCTTCACCTTTATTTTTATGTCCTTGCCAAACCTCAGGTAGGAACATTACATTGGGTGCTACGTCGGATAAGATCGCAGATAACTCTGTAAAGCAAACATCTCCTTTTCCAATCTGGATTCCTTCTCCATCGCTACCTAGCGCATCAACTATGTGCATATGCGCTATATGCGGACCGACTGTTCGTGTAAATTCAGATAATTTCCAATTGTAATAGTTACACGCCATCATGGAATGGGAAACATCGTAGCAAATTCGATAATTAGTTTTTTTACAAAATTCCGCAATCTCCTTGGGGTCTACAAAAAGATTATGGTAGCTTTGCCCTCCGAAATGCCATGGAAAGGGGGGCATAGTTTGAATGATTATTTCAACACCGTCTTGATTAATTTTAGATAGTGAATCGATAAGCGTTTCATATTTTTGACTCACTTCTTGCGAGCTCAAAAATCCATTCTTACTGAATCCTCCCGCATTCAATACAATCACAGGCCTTTTAGTTTTTATAAAATATTTTTTTAGCGCTCGTGTTATGTCACAAACACGGTTCAGTTCACTGATAGAGTGCTCTAGATCTTCGTCATTTTTTGTCGTTAAATCCAGAAGATGGTCTCCAAAAAACAATTCTGGAGAATGGACCGCAAATCCAATTTTTTTCTCAAGACTCAAAAAATCATCTAAGTTTAGCTCTAAATCTTGATAACTTAGATGAAATTCAACAAAATCAAAATTGGTGGCGCTTACCAAATTTTTGTAGTCGTGGTACCTCACAGGAATACCAAATGGACGGTTGAAACTATAATCCCTAGGCTCAATAATTTCGTCGGCAAGATCCGAGTCAAAAAAACAGTCTCCACCAACCATACTCCGTTTTGTTAATTTGCCCATCAAGTCATTAATATAATTCGGCTGCAACCCTTGACCTGGACTTTTAATATCTAACATTTTTCTAGTAATAATGGTCCCTTTTTTAATCGACTGACTGGCCACGATGCTTTTTGCTAATGACTCTCTATTAAGCATTTCACCTTGAGTCAAATCGCGACCTTGGCCCTGACCTATCGACTGCTCGACGGCACGAATATCTGTTACCATCTGCCTAAACTCTCCCGGCAACAGTGATACTTTGTGATCACTCCCTTCCATAGATCGATCAACCGTAAAGTGTTTTTCGATGATTTTTGCACCCAATGCGACTGCTGCAATGGGCACAGATATGCCTCTTTCATGGCCAGAATATCCTACAAAACCACCCGAAAGTTTTTTCAATTGCTTAAGGTATGCCAAACGAACATCTTTGTAGGGTGTAGGATATGTCGAATTACAGTGTAATAAAACAAAGGTGGCGCCATTCTTCCTTAAGAATTGAATAGTTTGTTTAATCTCGAGCTCTGTGCTCATCCCAGTCGAGCAAATCAAAGGCTTTCCTGTATTGATTAATAGCTCTAAAAAAGGATGATTTGTTAGATCAGCTGATGCAACCTTATAAAACTCCATACCATATTGTTCTAAAACTTCTAGACTTTTAGCATCCCAAGGAGTGCAAAGAGGCGTCAATCCCTTCGTTTTACAATAGTCGAAAACATCTAGAAGAGACTCATTACTAAGCTGGAATCTAGCCAAGAGATCCATGACATACTGTGAACCAAGATCTGACGAAGCATCCTGCTTACCTCCAGACTGGTATAAAGATGCGACATCTCTCATTTGAAATTTAACGCAATCAGCTCCAGAATCATATGCTAGATCAACTAATTCCTTAGCTAGCTCGACACTACCATTATGATTATTCCCAATTTCAGCAATGATAAAAGCATCTGATGAGTCGGATATAGTGCGATCGCCAATCGAAAAGCCATCACCTTTTTTTAATGCCACCGCTAAAAGTTTTCCAGATGAATCTAAAAGAGGGATAACATCAATAGATTCTGAAAACTGTTCTTCTAACTCTACCCCATCTGAATCTATCTGCGCACTTTTAACACTGACATTCATTATTTCAGATACGTCTGCGGTTATATCGAAATTGTGCGTTGACGTGATCCAACGACGAAAATCACCATCAGTTAAGCACCCTAGTAATATGCCATTGTCTGATAATACGAAAATAATTCGCTTTTGATTGGCGTTGATTTTTTCCAGCGCCTTAAAAACACTTTCAGAATCAAAAATTATATACTCAGATATTTGTTTGCTAATTAACATGTTTATGATTCCTCGCTAAAATTTTTCACTACGGCTTCAAGAAACAACCAGTCTAGCGGCGTATCAATCTCAAAGCTTTCTTCCTCGCTCATAATGAACGCACAGATTTTCCCGCAAAGCCTATTTTGCGTTTCTATAAATAACGGCACTTTGGTAATATAAATAGACCCATTTTCTTTTAGCTTTATGTCTTCCGGCAAAATATCCTGGCGTCTTGGGCGATTTTTGTAATCATATAATGCCCTAAATGACTCATGCCCTTCCCATAAGAAATGCCAAAATTGACAACAACTGACTAGTGAATCGGCCCCAAAATCATTAAATAATACTATTGCATCACCAATACTAGCCTCATATCGAAAAGGTGATGTGGCTTGAAGGAGGATCACGTTATCCGGCACATAGCCCTCATTACTTTTCAGCCAAGATAACGTATGAAGCATTGCGGATTCCGTCGTCGCACAGTCTCCGGCTAGCTCATTAGGCCTGAGAAAGGGGGCCTCGGCACCATAGGTCATTGCAATATCAGCTATTTCCTGACAATCAGTACTGACAACTACTCTATCTACACACTCGGATTTTAATGCGCTCTCGATCGACCAAGCAATAAGAGGCTTTCCGCCAATTGATTTGATGTTTTTATTTGAAATGCCTTTAGATCCTGATCTCGCGGGAATAATTACTAGGTTTTTCATTCGCCCCTCTGACTTGTCTAAATCGATTTTTAATTAATAATTACTGAAATCTATAGTTCTAGATATTAGACACATGCCGACCTTTTAGCTAAATTTGAATACGGGCATATTATCTTAAAGTCAAACTATCCATTTTATCCGAGATACAAACTAGGCTGGGCCTCAATTAATTTTAAGTTGGCCGACACTAACCCCGCCCCAATATTCACACCGAAAAGCTCATCGTTAACTGCCACTGGAACAAAACCCTAATTACCCATTCTCGAAACCATCTGCGCTACTAGCAGCTCTGCTTACTATTCTAGCAAGATCAACGATGCTCGCTCACCCAAAAGTAACGACCCTATAATTCCCGCTTGATTACCAAGTCTTGGCATTTTTATTAGTGCCTCTACCTCATCCAAGGTTTGGACTGACGGAACATAGCCTTTGAGGAGTGTCATGACGTTATTGCGAATGTTATCTAAAAGACCTGGCGCTTTCATTACTCCTCCGCCAATTAAAATAACATCTGGCGAAAAGCTCAATATCAAATTCATACATAGCACTGAAAGATATCTTGCTTGAAGCGAATGTGCTGGATGGTCAATAGGTAATTGAGATAGAGAGACTCCCCAACGTTTTTCAATGGCAGGCCCACTAGCTAAACCTTCAAGACAATTACCATGGTAAGGACAAACCCCGGCAAATCCGTCGTCTTGTGAATCCTGCTGAATTAAAATATGACCAATTTCCGGATGGTCACGACCTCGAAATGATAGACTATTGAATATGACACCGACGCCAATGCCAGTGCCTACAGTTATATATAGTACTACCTTTTTGTTTCTTCCTGCGCCTAAAATTGCTTCAGCTAATCCAGCAGCATTAACGTCTGTATCAATATTAATTGGACAGTTAAGCTCTGCAAAAGCAGTCATTAAATTAAAATCACTCCAATTTGACTTAGGCGTTTTTCCAATACGTCCGAATGCACTGGAATCAGAATTAATATCTAAGGGCCCGAATGATCCAATACCTAAACCTGCCAAGTCGCCAAGTTCAATTTTTTGCTTACGAAAGAACGATAGTGCTTCTGAAATTGTGTCATCAGGATTTGTCGTTGGTATAGTAACCGACTTTAAAATTCGATTTGGCGTCCCAACAGCACACACAAACTTTGTACCGCCCGCCTCTACTCCGCCATAAAGTTGGTTTACCATAATATAGCTATAGTCCAATCAACATAAAGCCATAAAACATCATAATTAAATTTCAATTAGACTTCATGGCTGAGACTCGAGAATATAGTAATTCATCCTCATTCATTTACTACCAACTCTTCCATAGATATCATCAAAACGGACAATATCGTCTTCCCCAAGATAAGCGCCTGATTGAATCTCTATAATTTCCAAAGGTACCTTACCTGGATTTTCAAGCGCATGAATCACTCCGACAGGGATATAGGTAGATTCATTTTCAGATAAAATAAAGGTTCTATCGCCATTTGTAACTTTCGCTGTCCCCGAGACAACCACCCAATGCTCTGCTCTATGGTGGTGCATTTGAACACTCAGTTTCGCACCCGGTTTTACCGTAATGCGCTTAGCTTGGTATCGCTCGCCGCTATCAATTGAATCATATTTACCCCAAGGTCTGTAGACTTCTCGGTGGAATTCCCACTCAGTTCTCAACTCCCTTTTTAACTTGTTAGCGACAACTTTTACATCCTGTACACTATCCTTGTGAGCCACAACCAGTACATCCTTAGTCGATACAATCACAAGATCATCCACACCAATTGCTACAACTAATTTTCCATCAGTTCTTATATATGAGTTGTTTGATTCATGAAGTATGACATCTCCATGCGCAGCATTACCTTTGCCATCTTTTTCGCTAATATCCCACAAGGACGACCATGATCCTATATCACTCCAACCGGCATCCATGGAAACAACAACCGCATCAGCGGTTTTCTCCATCACCGCATAGTCAATAGAATCAATTGGGCATGCATTGAATGCTGCCTCATTGACTCTCAAAAAATCATTATCTTTAGAAATATCTGTCATTGATAAATAACAAGCCTCATATATATCTGGACGGTGCTTTTTAAGTTCTTCCAGATAGCGACTCGCCTTAAATAGGAACATACCACTATTCCAGAAGTAATCACCAGATTCGAGATACTCTTTGGCTACTTCGATCGAGGGTTTTTCGACAAATGCATCTACAGTAAATCCAGGACCCTGACATTCACCCTTCTTTATATAGCCATAACCTGTATTGGGCGCATGAGCTACGATACCAAAGGTAACCAGCTTCCCTGATTCCGCTAAGGGAATCGCACTCACTATCGTCTTGGCGAACGATGTCTCATCTTGAATTACATGATCAGCCGCAAGAACCAACAATAAAGGATCCTCATCCTCTTGTGATAAAAGGGCCGCCAGAGCAATTGCGGGCGCAGTATTACGGCCCACAGGCTCTAGGATAATTGAGTCTAGCTTGTCAATTTCACGAAGCTGTTCCGCAACAAAGAAACGGTGCTCCTCATTACAAATAGTCACTGATGACTGTATATCCAGCCCCTTAAGACGTTTGAAAGTAGCCTGTAACATGGTATCTTCTCCATGCAACGCTAAGAATTGCTTAGGATGCGCAGCCCTAGACAACGGCCATAACCGTGTACCGGAACCCCCAGCCATAATGACAGCTTTAATCATATGTATTTCCTATTTTAATAACCAGCGGATCCGGATAGTTAAGCCTGCATAAAAACATAAATGACAATTCTCAGTATGAATAAGGTTAGTTACTTAACTTTTTACGCAGCTTATATTAAATCTAAATTTAGCATTTCCATAGTCAGCTACTGCATGATAAAAAAATTCTATACGTTTCATGCCGCATGATTTTAATGTATTTATAAGACTTTCTTTATCAAAAAATAAATGTTCTAAGCCCTTATAATCATCATCATAATCAGTAGGATTTGTATACGCTAGCATCCTCTCATTATGATAATTATCTTCATTATTCTTGTCGTTCAGATTTAACAGCACCAAAATTCAACCTTGTTTAATCTTTTTACACCATTTTTCGATCACCGCATTTGCATAATCTAGGCTAGGAAAATACTGGAATACACTGTGAGAGAAAATAATATCAAAAAAGATATCATAGAATACTGATGAGTTAGCTTCAGTTGCAACTAACTGGGCTTCAGGCAGAGCTATCTTCGCGATATCTACTAGGTTGGAGCTATAATCCAAATCAAAATATTTGGCCTGTAAAAGCTCATTTAGAGTAAATAAGAAAGGCCCACTGCCACAGCCTATTTCCAAGACAGACGCGCTTTTAGAGAAATTTGTTCGACTCAGAAAATCGATTCCCATTTTTCGCCAATTATCCTGATCATAACTCCCAACACCCATATCGAAACCATTTGCCAAGACCAGATCTTTCAAGCTTTTACGCTTCATTGATGATATCTTTTTTTACTCCATATCTCCCGCCATCTATCCATCTTTTAATCCTTAATCAGTTAATATAAAATTACCTAAAAATATTTTATATTCAGTCCGAGCTTAAGCCGATAACTTGATGTGTTTGACATTCGATAAGGGCTCTTATCATGTTTCAAGTATCAAGTATCAAGTATCAACCGAATCATACCGCTCTGGTGTTTTCTAGGAGCCATGCTTGTAAGTTCGCAAAATTTAGCCCACCTGTGCCATACAGCCCCAGCACAAAGACTTGCGTATCCTGATCAGTAGAAACAATCTCGAGGCCATTGATTAATAAAAAAACATAGGTAGCCGCGAAAGCAGTTCTCTTATTCCCATCAATAAAGGGATGATTTTGTGAAAGACTTTCCCAAAGAGCAGCCGCCTCATCGATTAAGGTCGGGTAATAACCTGTCTGTGGACGGAATAATGCCGCCTCTAAAAGACCAGGATCGCGCACACCCCTGCCACCACCAAATCTATCTATCTGATCCGCGTGGATCGCAAGAATATCGTCAACCCGGATATAGTCAAAGCTCACCGTGCCAACTTTTCATAAAGTCCAGAAAAACGCTCGGTGCTCTTAAGGTAGGCAGCCATCACATGCTCTCGGCCACGACCCTGAACACTATTCTTAGCGTCCAAATGATCTCGAAGCGCATCCTCCACCACCGCCTGTATCTGTCGACCTTCGGACTTGGCGAGGCTACGAACTGACTCTAAAAGCGCCGAATCAACTTGCGTGGCAAATTTTTCTCGTACTGCTGACATAAAACACCTCTATCATGAAATTTCATTATGTATCATGATATATCTTGAAATTTACAATTACAAGACGGCTCTAAGACGATAATAGCCTTTATCGAACCCTACCAGCCGCTCTTTTTAATCAGCGCCTTTATAGACTGCCGGGTATCTGGATCGCGCATGCCCACCGCTAAATTTGCACTTAAAAAACCCTGCTTGTTGCCACAATCAAAGATGCCCGCGTCGGTCTCAATGGCATTTAGCCCGTCACGCTTAAGTAGCTCATCCAGCGCGTCGGTCAGCTGTATCTCACCGCCAACACCGGCAACGGTGGTCTCAAGCAGATCCAACACCTTGGAGGGAAGAATGTAGCGACCCAGCACGGCTAAATTAGAGGGCGCCTCCTCTGGTGAGGGTTTTTCAACCAAGCCTTTTAGGGGAATACTTTTAAAGGGCTTACTCGCCTGATCACCCAAGTCAGCAACACCGTAATTTTCAATCGCCTTTGAATCAACACGCTCCACCATGATCTGGCCCACACCGGTCTCATTCCAGGCATCAGTCATGGCGGCAAAGCTATAATCTTTATCCCGCGATTCTCGATCAAGTACCAGAACATCGGGCAGCAGCACCGCAAAGGGCTCGTTATTTAATAAATGCTTAGCACAAAGAACCGCATGCCCCAGCCCCAGCGCATCACTCTGTCTAACGGATGTCACTGTGACATGACGGGGTATGATGTTTTTGACCGATCCCAAAATGGTCTCTTTACCTTTTTTTTCTAATCGGTGCTCAAGCTCGTAGTGCGCATCAAAGTGGTTCTCGATCGCCTCTTTGCCGCTGCGGGTAACGAGGATGATTTCAGTGATGCCGGCTGCGATAGCTTCCTTGACCACGTGTTCGATAATGGGACGATCATACACGGGCAATAATTCTTTTGGGATCGCCTTCGTCGCAGGCAGCATACGTGTGCCAAGGCCCGCCACTGGGATCACTGCTTTTTTAATGTTTGCTATCATTGTTTACCCTTCGGTAACCGCCCAATCGTCGTTATCGACTAACAACTACCAACTGCACTATAACCCGAGCACTATAACCCGAATTTTGCCTTTATAACGTCAAACTCTGATGATTCAAGTCGTGGCCCAAACTGCGCAACGACTCTTGCGGCACAGTCATTCGCCAGGCTTGCCGCCCAGGCATAACTTTTGCCTGAGGTGATGGCGTATAAAAAAGCGCCGGCGAACATATCCCCAGCGCCATTGGTGTCGATCGCCTTGGCCTCAACACCCTTAGATTGATTCATGGTATTGCCATCAAAGGTAATGGCGCCATTAGCACCATCGGTAATAGCAAAGGTCTTGGTGGCCTGCTTCAGAGCTTCTGCGGCCGTCTCGAGCGACTCGGTACCGGTAAAGGCCATTGCCTCATCTTTATTACAAAAAATAAGATCAACACCACAGCCGATCACCTCACGCAGTGCATCACCAAAGACGGCCACCACAAAGGGATCAGATAGACTGATCGCTACTTTTAAATTATTCGCCTTGGCTGTCTCTACCGCAGCCTTGGTCGCCAGCGTTCGAGCCTCATCGGTAACCAGGTAGCCCTCAACGTAGAACCACTCTGAATCAACTAAGGCTGCCTGATCTATCTCACGAGCGGACAAGGCCTCACTGGCACCCAGAAAGGTGTTCATGGTGCGCTCGGCATCGTCCGTCACCATCACAAGGCACTTACCAGTGATACCTGACTCTTGACCTGCACTGTGAAAATCTACGCCCGCGTCTTGCAAATCATTGATATAAAGCTGGCCGTCACGGTCGTCAGCCACCTTGCCGCTGAAAAAGGCTTTAGCGCCTAGAGAACTGGCGGCAACCACTGAGTTACATACCGAGCCACCGCACTTGCGCAGCATGTGGGTGTTTTCAGAGGCAAGAGCCTCAAGTAATTCGGACTGCCTTTGCTCATCAACTAAGGTCATGACACCCTTGTCGATCTGGACACTGGCCAGAAACGCATCAGACACCTCAACCTCGGTGTCCACCAGCGCCGCGCCGATGCCATAAATATTGTATGTTGCCATTTAAAGACTCACTTATTATTTAAGATCTTGCTGTTGTCGTACTTCTTCTTGTAATTGGATAATCTCTTCCTGAAGCTGAGTATGTTCACGCTGCTTTCTGACCAAAAACCGTGCGGTGATTGCCGCCTTCTCGACAATACCCATAGGGGTCAATAAATAGGCGTAACCCCACTTATTGTCTGAGCGCTGGAAATTATCGAGCTTTACCCAGCCCACATCAATAAGAGACTTCACCAAGTAGTGGGTTTTACCCAAGCTAACGCCCAACTGCTCAGCCAGCTCGCGCTGAGTGAGATCGGGTTGCTGCTCAAGTATTTTGAGCGCGCGATATTCGAGCTCTTGATTGGTCATAATAAAGGGTGGTACACGTAGTGTATTAGTTCAGGCAGGCTACCGCAGGACGCTGTAAGGACAGATCCTTAAGAAAAACACAAGAACGAGAAACCTAAACGGCTTCAAGCCTGTTCATTTAGTGAACAAGATAGCATAAGTGAATAGAATTGCAAGTTTAAGTTAGCGTTCTGTGAACCAGTTCCGCCGCTATTAGCGCTTTCCTATGCTCATGAAAATCAAGCCGTACAGAGCACTTTGAAGCGCGAACACCCAAAGCCAAAGATTACTGGTGAGGGGAATGTAATCGGCAAGATAAATAAACAAAACCAAACCGGAACTGCCCAGTGCGATAGACAAACCTGTTGCCGAGTTCGCCATATTTTTTGATCTAAAAATACCCTTAAAGAAGGTGTTAATAAGATTATGTAGATGATCATTATCCGGTGCAGTTAACGAAGCACCGCTGCGCCAGCGCCGCAAAAGGCTAACGCTAAAGTCAACACAGGGGTAAAAATACAATGCAGATAAGAATGGCAGCGAAACGATACCCATATTGTAAGCTACTAATCCGCTCAACAACATCGCCGAACCAATGCCATAAGAACCCGCATCGCCCAAAAATAGACGCCCTG
>Ga0209482_1000534_pt1 | contig 32180 bp, 30 predicted proteins | sample CoawatmetaG10DNA_FD_187512 | JGI IMG/M metagenome (GOLD analysis project Ga0209482, IMG submission 187512) | Marine microbial communities from the West Antarctic Peninsula - Coastal water metaG104-DNA (SPAdes) (version 2) | ecosystem: Environmental > Aquatic > Marine > Coastal ...
TAACATTGGTTTGAATCACCAGTTCTTGATCGTACACTCGAGTGTCAGAAATAGCTGCCTGATGGAAAATATAGTCAAATGTGTAATCATCAAGCAAGGATAGGTCGGCTTTATGATTAATGTTTCCACAGATGACATCACCCTTAAAACCAATCAAGTTTTTATAATGACCAAAACTTTGTAGGTTGCCATTGGCAAATGTCACTTCACTTCGAAAACAGTCGAGTATTACAATATGAGATTGCGGAAATTTTTCTTGAAAATAAAACGCAAGATTGCTTCCAATAAAACCAGCACCACCAGTAATTAAAATGGTTTTATCGCTAAAGTCAATATCAGTATAAGACATAGTTTAAATATCATTCAAAATTAGTAGAATACTATCTTAAACAAAATTAACGTAAACATTTAGCTTTTAGCTTTTTAAATTGGTGTGTTCAGTCATTGAACATGGGTTAAAATTGCTAGTAAATCGAATTCATTTATGCAAAATTATACTTGTGTAACCTGGCGGTAGCATGTCCAATCAGCAGAGCAAATACCAACTATTAAAGTCTTTAGAACAAGACGCTAACCTAACCCAAAGGCAATTATCAGAAGGATTAGGGATAAGTCTTGGCAAGGTTAACTATTGCCTTAAAAGCTTGATCCAGAAGGGCTTTGTCAAAATTAGTAACTTTAAAAATAGCAATCATAAACTCCAATATTCATACCTTCTAACACCAAAAGGTGCGGCAGAAAAAACGAAATTGACTATTATGTTTTTAAAAGCTAAAACCGAAGAGTACGAAGTGCTTAAAAAAGAGGTTGAAAAATTAACAAATGCAGAAATAGGTAAATGATAAAAAGCCAGCGTGAGATTGTTCAAAAAATTTGGCGTTATCCCTCAGTGTTAGTTACAGATGCAACATTGGCAGAGTCAGAGCCTGATTGGCAACCACAATACAGTGAGTTATCTACAATCATTGAAAAGTGGTTATGGTCAATATTTAATATCTTTACTAAAACAAGACAGAATTAATTAAATATCAATGAATATTATTACAACAAACTTACCCGGTGTGATTGTTATTGAGCCAAAAGTCTATAGTGATAAACGTGGTTTTTTCTTAGAAACCTTCCGTGAAGATGTCCTGCTCCAAGCCGGTATTAATGAGCATTTTGTGCAAGACAACCACACACGTTCAAGCCATGGTGTTTTGCGTGGTCTGCATTATCAAATGATACAAACACAAGGGAAGTTAGTGCGTGTTGCAACAGGTTCTGTTTTTGATGTAGTGGTGGATGTGCGTTCGGGTTCACCTAGCTTTGGTCAATGGTTCGGTACAGAACTCAATGATGATAATATTAAAATGATGTACGTACCACCGGGTTTTGCACATGGTTTTGTTGTCTTATCAGAAACTGCTGATTTTATTTATAAATGTACCGATTATTACCATCCTGAATCAGAACAAGTTATTGCATGGGATGATCCCGATTTAAATATTGACTGGTCTATCGCTGAAATAGCAGAAAAAATCTCTCTCTCAGATAAAGATAAACAAAATGTGAAGTTAAAAGATCAACCAGCTGAAAAATTACCCGCTTATAAAGATTTTTTGACCGAAGTAGAAATGAGAACAGAAAGTTAAAATGAAAATTTTGATTACTGGTGCACAAGGCCAGGTTGGGAAAGAACTCTTTAGTATTTCTAATCAACGTGGTTTTGACGTTATTGCGGCTGGTCAAACTGAGCTTGATATAACGCAACTTAAAAACATTAAAAGTTATTTTGAAGTGCACCAGCCAGATTTAGTGATTATGGTACTTAGACAATGAAGATTAGTGGCGTCATATTATGTCGGGTGAATATCAAGATTGGATAAATCAACAATATGAAAAATAAAATAGCCATTATTGGCCTCGGTTACGTTGGCCTACCACTGGCGGTAGAGTTTGGTAAAAAATACCCCACAACCGGTTTTGATATCAATGGCCCACGCATAGCCGCGCTCATTTTAGGTCACGATTCAACGCTAGAAGTCGATGAAGCTGAACTCAAGCAGGCCACGCAGCTGAGTTACACCACCGATATCGAACAGCTCAAGTCTTGCAACATCTTCATCGTTACCGTTCCCACACCCATTGATAGTCATAAACGCCCCGATCTCACTCCACTGGAAAAAGCGAGTGAAACTGTCGGCAAAGTACTGTCAAAAGGTGATATCGTTATTTATGAATCAACCGTTTACCCTGGTGCTACCGAAGAAGTTTGTGTGCCCATACTAGTTCAGCATTCAGGCCTCACCTTCAATAAAGACTTTTATTGTGGCTACAGTCCAGAGCGAATTAACCCCGGTGACAAAGAGCACCGACTCACCACCATTAAAAAAGTCACTTCTGGCTCCACCCCAGAAATAGCCGACACCATTGATAACCTATACAAATCGATTATCACCGCTGGCACTCATAAGGCAAGTACCATCAAAGTGGCCGAAGCCGCCAAAGTCATCGAAAACACCCAGCGTGATATCAATATCGCCCTCATCAACGAGCTGGCCCTAATCTTTAAGCGCCTCGATATTGACACTGAAGAGGTATTAAAAGCCGCAGGTAGCAAATGGAATTTCCTGTCATTTCGCCCCGGCTTGGTCGGTGGGCACTGCATTGGCGTTGACCCTTACTACCTCACACACAAAGCGATGGAAGTAGGCTACCACCCGGAGATCATCCTCGCAGGGCGCAGGCTGAACGACAAAATGGGCAAACATGTTGCCAATGAAGTGACCAGCCTGATGACCAAAAAGCGCATACTGGTAGTTGACTCAAACATCCTGATCATGGGCCTCACCTTTAAAGAAGACTGCCCCGATCTCAGAAATACCCGTGTGGTCGATGTCGTCAAAGAGCTGAACAGCTTCCACTGCAATATCGACATCTACGATCCCTGGATAGATAAAGAAGAGTCAATAAGAGAATACGGAATTAGACTCGTCGAGCAACCCGAGCAGGGCAAGTACGATGCCGTCATCATCGCTGTGGCGCACCACCAGTTCAAAGCCATGAGCATCGATGCCATACGCGCACTGGGTAAAGAGAACCACGTACTCTACGATATAAAATACATCCTTCCTGCAGAACAGGTAGATGGCCGATTATAAAAAATCGAAGTCTTAAATATTTTGAGCCCGACTAATGACTATCTTTAAACGATTACAATAAAAGAATTTGAGACAACATGACAAGATACGAAGAAGTAAAACAGCAATTACAAAATAGCCCTCAAACCTGGCTGATTACCGGCGTTGCAGGTTTCATCGGTTCCAACCTGTTAGAAACATTATTGAAACTAAATCAAAATGTGGTCGGCCTCGACAATTTTGAAACAGGTTTCCAGCACAATCTCGATCAAGCGATAGAAGGTGCAACTAAAGCTTTACAAACTGATAACTGCCAACTAAATACTGCCAACTTTAATTTCATAGAAGGTGACATTCGCAAATTAGAAGACTGCCAAAAAGCCATGACTTTTTATCCTCTTCTCCCTAATGGAGAGGGCCGGGGTGAGGGAAAACCAGTTGACTACGTCCTCCACGAAGCAGCCCTTGGCTCAGTACCACGCTCAATAGAAGACCCAATAAAAACCAACATGGCAAACATCGATGGCTTTCTAAATATGCTAGTCGCAGCCAAAGATGCCAAAATAAAACGTTTCGTATACGCTGCCTCCAGCTCCACCTATGGCGACCACCCAGACCTGCCCAAAGTTGAAAATAAAATTGGTAAACCACTCAGCCCTTATTCAGTAACCAAAGTAGTTAACGAACTCTATGCCCAGGTATTTGCAAGAACTTACGGCTTCAAAACTATAGGCCTCCGTTACTTCAACATCTTTGGCAGAAGACAGACCCCGAATGGAGCTTATGCCGCCGTCATTCCGAAATGGATTAATGCAATTAGAAAAGGTGAAACTGTCTATATTAATGGTGACGGAACAACAAGCCGAGACTTCTGTTACATCGACAACGCAGTCCAAATGAACCTGCTTGCCGCCACTGTGAGCGAACCTCCTCTCTTTCTGGGAGAGGGTAAGAAAGAGGGCTTTTCACCAGTCAACCAAGTCTATAATTGTGCTGTAGGTGATCGCACATCACTCAATGAATTATATAAGCTGCTTGTAGATGGTTTAACTGAAAACGACCAAATGCCGACTGCCGACCTGATTTATCGTGACTTCAGGGCAGGGGATGTAATGCATTCACTGGCCGATATTAGTAAAGCGAAAAACTTGCTGGGGTATGCACCGCAATACCACGTGGGTGAAGGTCTGAAAGAGGCAATGACGTGGTATTTAAAGCAGAATGTATGAGCTGTATTGATAAATATCTTAACAAACTTTTAGTTGTTATGAAACACGCACTAACAAATAATTATCGACAATTTGCTTATTTCCATAGGGCTTTTGGTCTGTGAGTATCCGCAAACACACAGCTACCCTCCCAAATTTGCTTAAGCATCTCTGGTACCATCTAGCCCAGCGCCGCAAGCGCCAGTTCGTCTTGCTAATGGGCTTGATGCTGGTCAGCGCATTTGCAGAAGTCGTCAGCCTGGGCGCCGTGCTGCCATTTATCAGCATACTAGTTGCTCCCGATCGTGTGTTTAACCACCCTATCGCCGCGGATGTAGTGCAGGCCTTGGGCGTCACCTCGGCCGATCAGTTAGTGTTGCCCCTCACCATCGTGTTTATCACGGCAGCTCTGATTGCGGGCACAATCCGCATCCTTTTATTGTGGGTCAGCACCCGGCTCGCAGTTGCCAGCGGTACAGATCTCAGCATCGAGGTGTATCGCCGCACTCTCTACCAGTCCTACCGGACGCATGTTGCTCGCAACAGTAGCGAGGTGATTAGCGGCATCACCTCCAAGGTCGACGGCGTGGTGTTCGGGGTATTGATGCCATTGCTGACGTTGGCCAGTTCAACCGTGCTGCTGGTGGCCATCATGGTCACCTTGATCGCCATCGATCCGATGGTGGCCTCGGCGGCGGCGGTTGGTTTCGGTGCCAGTTATGCGTTGATCACCTGGATGTCCCGCCAACGGCTGTATCGCAATAGCCTGCGCATCGCCTACGAACAAACTCAAGTTGTTAAAGCCCTGCAAGAGGGATTGGGTGGTATTCGGGATGTATTGCTGGATGGAACCCAACCAGTTTACTGTGATATTTACCATAAGGCCGACCACCCCTTGCGGCTAGCGCAGGGCAACAACGCCGTTATTGGTCAAACCCCTCGTTACATTATGGAAGCACTGGGAATGGTGCTGATCGCCACCTTGGCCTATACTCTTAGCAAACAATTCGGGGGCATCGCCACAGCCCTGCCCGTGCTTGGTGCGCTGGCGCTTGGCGCTCAACGCTTGATACCAACCATGCAACAGATATATATCGCTTGGGCGACCATTGCCGGCCATCATGCTTCACTGGCCGATGCCATTGCGCTGCTTGATCAGCCCCTGCCGGCGGAGCTAATGCAACCCGCTCCTGCGCCGCTGCTCTTTCAGGACGCCATCCGCTTCGACGCCGTGCGCTTCCGCTACACTGGCGATGGCCCCTGGGTACTGGATGACCTTAATCTGACAATCCCCAAGGGCGCCCGGGTCGGTTTTGTCGGTAGCACCGGCAGCGGCAAGAGTACTACGCTCGACTTGCTGATGGGGCTGCTGGTGCCCACTGAGGGTGTGCTTCTGGTAGATGGTCAGACCATTAGTGGCAACCGTCTCAGGGCCTGGCAGCGAAGCATCACCCATGTGCCGCAGAGCATCTACCTGGCCGACACCACCCTGGCCGAGAACATCGCCTTCGGTGTGCCGCCCGACACTATTGATCTGGATCGGGTGCAGCAGGCGGCACGTCAAGCACAGATTGCAGATTTTATTGAAAGCAGTCCGGAAGGATACCAAGCCTACGTGGGAGAGCGCGGCATCCGTCTCTCCGGCGGCCAACGCCAACGCATTGGTATCGCCCGAGCGCTTTACAAGCAGGCCAGCGTACTGGTGTTCGACGAAGCCACCAGCGCTCTCGACAACGCCACCGAACAGTCGGTAATAGATGCTATTGAGATGCTTAATCGCGACCTTACTATCCTGCTCATCGCCCACCGACTAACTACTGTGCGGCGCTGTGATACCATCGTGGAACTAGAACACGGACGGGTGGTGGCGCAAGGCACGTACGAACAGCTACTTGAATGCAGCCCCAGCTTCCGCAGAATGTCCATGGTGGTGGATAAATAAGTCGCCGTGATAACTGATAAACACATGGATAAATCAAACATGACCTGCTACCTCTGCAACCACCCCGACTTCAGCGTCCGCAAGGGCGCCGTGCGTGACAACCCGTCCTTGCAGATTATCGAATGCACCAATTGTGGCTTGGTGGCGCTCAGTTCCCTCCAGCACATCCAGGCCGGTCACTACGAAGACTCTGGCATGCATGGTGATGCCTTGCCGTCTATTGAGTCCTGGTTACGGGACACAGAGCAGGACGATCAGCGCCGCTTCGAGATGCTCAAATCCGTCATGGTTAATCGCAAGGTACTGGATTTTGGCTGCGGGGCCGCAGGCTTTGTGCGTAAGGCTCAGTCGCTGGCTACTGAAGTCGTGGGTGTTGAGCTGGAGAGCCGTGTTCGTGAGTATTGGGGCGATTCGATCGCACTTCACGGCGGGCTGGAAGATGTGGGGCGTAGCTATGATTTGATTACTGCCTTCCATGTGGTAGAGCACCTGCCTGACCCTCGTGCGATGCTGAGAGAGTTAGCGACGCGTCTTAAAGACCGGGGACGTCTGGTGATTGAAGTTCCCAGCTCTGAAGATGCGCTATTGACGCTATACGAGAACGACGCCTTCCAGCGCTTCAACTACTGGAGCCAGCATCTGTTCTTATTTAACGCTGAAACTTTGCGCCGCCTTGCAACGCAGGCTGGATTGCGGGTGATATCAATCCAACAATTTCAGCGCTATCCACTTTCCAATCACCTGCATTGGTTGAGTCGCAACCGGTCTGGGGGACACCAGCATTGGTCGTTTCTCGATACCCCTGCACTAACCGAAGCCTATACCGCCTCGCTGGCGGCGGCGGGCAAGTGTGACACCTTGATCGCATACCTGGAATTGGACCAAGCGTGAATCAAGCCTACTATTTCAAGGACAGCTGCAACTTTTCAATAACCGACGAACCAGGCCAAAAAATATATGACAACTGATAACATTATCCATCGCAATTTCGCTGAGCATCTTCAGACCATAGAATTGGTTCGTGAGGCGCTTGCTGAACCTATTAAAAAAATCAGCCAGCTATTAGCCCATTCCCTCGCCAATGGCGGCACGCTTTTCTGGTGCGGCAATGGTGGCAGTGCGGCAGACAGTCAGCACTTGGCTGCGGAATTAGTCGGGCGTTTCAAGAAAAACCGGCGGGCCCTGCGCTCAATTGCTCTGACCACGGATACTTCCGTGCTTACTTGCGTAGCGAACGACTACAGTTATGACGACATTTTTGCGCGTCAAGTTGAGGCATTAGGTCGCCCGGGGGATGTGCTGATCGGGATTTCGACTTCCGGTAATAGCGAGAATGTGTTGCGCGCCTTTAAGGTTGCAAAACAGATGGGGCTGAAGACGATTGCTCTGCTGGGTAAGGGTGGCGGATATACCATAGACTTGTCCGACCATGCCTTGGTTATCCCATCAGACTCCACTGCTCGAATCCAGGAAGCTCACATTCTCATCGGCCATATCCTCTGCGAATTAATTGAGCAGGAGCTGGGTCTTGCCTAAACCCTTCCCCAAGCCCTTCCCAGCCATGGCGGCCATCCACACGGTAGCATTCGACTTCGATGGGGTCTTCACCGACAACAAGGTCTGGGTCGATCAGGACGGACGCGAAAGTGTATGCTGTGATCGCGGGGATGGGTTAGCTTTCGACCTGGTCCGCGCCTTCCAGCAGATTGGAAAGCTCAACGCTGAGTTTTTCATCGTGTCCAAAGAGCCTAACCCCGTGGTGTTGGAACGTGCCCGAAAGCTCAAGCTGGATTGCCACCACGGTATCTCCGACAAGCTGACATTCATGCAGGAATATTTGGCAACCCGATTTCCTTCGAGCCCAGACTCATTTGCGGGTTTGGTCTACTTGGGGAACGATCTGAATGATCTGCCGTTGATGCGACATGCAGGTTATAATGTGGCGCCTTTCGATGCGCATCCCAAGGTGCAGGAAATCGCACATCTGGTTCTGGAACAACGGGGCGGTGAAGGGTTCGTCCGTGCCTTCATCGAGCAGTTGCTCGGTATTAACCAATTAACTAAAGGAGAAATTGATGAACTTATATCTAATTGCTGAAATCGGCATTAACCATAACGGTAGTCTTGTCATCACTAAACAGCTCATTGACGCTGCTGCTGCTGCGGGCTTCGATGCAGTGAAGTTCCAGAAGCGCACCATCGACAAAGTCTATACAAAAGAGCTTCTTGATAGCCCGCGCGAAAGTCAGTGGGGAACCACCCAGCGCGAACAGAAAATGGGGCTGGAATTCGACCGCGAGCAGTATCAGGAGATCGATCACTACTGCAAGGAACGCGGTGTTGCCTGGACTGCTTCGGCGTGGGATGTAGATGCCCAACACTTCATCCGCGACTTTGACGTTTCTTTCAATAAAGTCGCCTCTGCCATGCTCGGCCACAAACCGCTATTGCGCGAAATCGCCTCGGAGAGAAAAAAGACCTTCATTTCGACAGGCATGGCGACACTGGAAGAGATCGACGAAGTGGTGAACCTGTTCCGGCAGGCGAACTGCCCGTTTGAACTTCTCCATTGCAACAGTACTTACCCGATGGCGAACGAAGATGCTAACCTGCGCTGCATCCCCATGTTGAAAGAGCGCTACGGTTGCGATGTGGGATACTCTGGACACGAAAGCTCGCTTCTCAAGGTGTGCATCACTGCGGTTGTTCTGGGAGCCACTTCGATTGAGCGCCATATAACTTTGGATCGGGCGATGTATGGCTCTGACCAGGCGGCATCGGTCGATGCTGATTCACTAAAAAGTTTTGCGGTAACAATGAGGATGATTCCCGAGATACTTGGAACAGGCAAGAAAGAAATTTCTGAGGCGGAAAAGACGGTTCGCAAAAAACTGCGTGTAGAAGTAGAAGACTGAACACATGACTGACAAAACTATCTTTGGTCTTGTAACGGTCAGAACATCATCGACTCGCCTCCCTGCCAAATGCCTACTACCTTTTGGCGATGGAAATGTGCTCACACATATTATTCGAAGGGCTCGTGCCTTTGGAATTGAGCCAATAGTCTGCACTAGTGTTGATCCCAGCGACAATATCATTGAGAAAATAGCCGTTGATGAGGGTGCGAAGTGTTTTCGTGGATCATTAAGAAATAAGTTGAAGCGCTGGTCTGATTGCGCAGCCCATTTTGGGTTAGCAGCTTTCCATACTGTGGATGCAGATGATCCATTTTTTGATGGTGATGAAATCAAGGCAAGCATGCATCTTTTAGCAGGCGGCCACTACGATATGGTTTGTCCAACCATATCCTCTTCTGCAGGAGGCGCAAGTGTTGGTTATTCATTAACTGCTGAAATAGTTAATCGTGCTTCAGATTTAATACCGGCAGAAACCGACACCGAAATGATGTGGTACCACATGGAAAAAATTCCAAATATACGCACACAGGTGCTACCAGAAGATAGGCCGTTGCCGTTTAAGGTTCGGCTGACACTGGACTATGAAGAAGATTACTGGTTGCTGGAGTCAGTTAGAAGAATTTCTGGCAATCTTGCAACACGCCAAGACATTAATCATTTGTTTCTGACCAATCCGGACCTATATAAAATTAACTGGTTCAGGAATGAAGATTGGAAAGCAGGCCAACTTTCAAAAAAATTGTAAATTAACTTTTAAAAGGTTCTAAAATTATGACAACATCATCATGGCGATTCCAAGGTAATGAAAGAAAGTATCTTGAGGAAGTATTAGCTTCAGGCTTCAGAGCGGGGGCTGATGGGGCATTTACAACTCGCTTTGAAAAGGCCTTCGCAAATGCATATGGTGTCCCTTATGGTGTTGCCTTTAACTCTGGCACAACAACAATGCATGCAGCGTTGTTGGCGATGGGTTGTGGTCCGGGTGATGAAATACTTACTCCAGCATTGACTCCGCTAATGTGTGGTTTAGCTCCATATTACACTGGTGCAACACCAGTGTATGTTGATTCGTTACCCAACACGTTCTTGATGGATCCCCAAGATATCGAGCGAAAAGTGACACCGAAGACCAAAGTCATTCTTGTTACGCACATGTACGGAGGGGTATGTGATATGCAAGTGATCATGACGATCGCCAAAAAACACAACCTCATGGTGCTGGAAGATTGCGCACAATGCCACATGGGTCGCGATGGGCAGAATCGCCTTGCCGGCACGATTGGTGATGCTGGCAGTTGGAGCTTTGAGAATTCCAAACAACTTACTTGTGGTGATGGTGGAATTATTACCTGCCACAACGAAGCGCTTGCCACCAAAATAAGGAAGTTTGGGGGTTTGGGCTTTAAGACCTTGTCAGCTGAATCCGGGAAGGTACGCACTGATCGCGACAAATTACAGAATCCTGATTGGGAGCGATTTGATGAAATCGGATTTAATTATCGAATGAATCAGATGGCAGCAGCAGTTGCATTAGCACAGATGGAAAGGGCAGATTATTTTATAACTCTACGACGAACTATGGGTTTGGAGTTTACAGCAATACTTGACAAGTCGAGTTTATTGAGTGCTCAGTTCGAGCCTGATGGCTATTTCTATACCTATTATACATTTTCAGCAAAATTTAATGGCGCTGAGCATGGTGTGAGTTGGGCTGATTTCAGAAAGAAATTTATGGAATTTGGCGGCGATGGAATGTACGCTGCTTCAAAGCTAATACACCAAGAGCCGGCTTTTCGTGATCGTAAAATTGGGTGGGGCGAAACGCCTGTCGCAGTTGATTTGCAAAAGAAATTAATGAACTTCACAACTAATCAGGCAAACGCAGAAGATCGCGCGGTTCAAATTGACTCCTTAAGAAAGACTTTGAGCTTCTATGGAGATACATTTAATTAAACTATAAGAACAGATATTTTGGAGAAATAAATAATGCGCGAATTTGATTTATCAAGCTTGATGAAAGGTTTATATCAAAATATGAGTTATTTTGCACAAATCCCACTAGATGGTGATGCAGGCTTTGAGGAGAATTATCATGAAACTACTTCTGATCCCGATGGAAAGCATCGTCAACTGCTTGAAGAGCGCGAACATTCTTTAGCGGGGATAAAGGAAATTACTGACTACCTCCTGGGGGCGGCGCCTTGTAAGATATTGGATGTAGGGTGTGGGTTAGGTTGGCTTTTGTCTACACTAGATAACTCATGGGACAAACACGGTATAGAGATCAGTAAATTTGCATCTAATCATGCTGCAAAATTTGGCAAGATTCATAATGGAACATTAGAAGATTTTGATGAGGTGTTAAAGTTCGATTTAATCGTAATGAATCATGTAATAGAGCATTTAGAAGATCCCGTTTCTGCGTTACAGAAGATTTATAAACTGTTAAAACCAGGTGGCACCTTTATTATTGGCACACCAGATTTCGATTCTGCAGCCGCTAGAAGGTATGGTTCTAATTTTAGGCTGCTTCATGATCCAACTCATATCAGTTTATTTTCTTCTGATTCAATGCACCGTTGCCTGAGAGATCAGAATTTTAAGATTAATTATGTCGAATATCCATTTTTCGATACGCCATGGTTTACCGAGTCAAATCTATTACGAATTTTGAATGCTGATGGAATATCGCCGCCGTTTTATGGCTCTGCTATGACATTTTTTTGTGAACGCCCTTTGTAGGTCAGAAATAGGTGAAACAGTTATCGAACAAATTTGATTTAACCAGTAAAAGTGCTCTCATCACGGGTGCGGCTGGTTTGCTTGGTATTGAGCATGCGGCAGCTTTGCTGGAATGTGGTGCAACGGTGGTGTTAACCGATGTTTCTGAATCGTTATTGCGTGCGGCCAAGGCGGGCTTGTCGCAAGACTTTGCCGCTGAGCGCATCATCACTTTTGTGATGGACGTATCGAATCCGAAAGCCATCCAAGGCGTGGCACAAACACTTGCGCTGCAAGGTCTGCGCGTGGATATTTTGGTGAACAACGCCGCCATTGACCCCAAGGTAAAGGGCGATGAAGGGGTGTTGGAGACATCCCGCCTGGAGAATTTTTCCCTTGAGCAATGGAATTTTCAGGTGACTGTTGGCCTGACCGGCGCCTTCTTGTGCAGCCAAGTGTTCGGCAGTGCTATGGCCCAGGATGGCAGGGGTGGCGTGATCCTTAATATTGCTTCTGATCTCTCTGTATTTTCACCCGATCAGCGACTTTATCGAAAAGAAGGCTTGGCGGAAAGTATGCAACCAGTCAAACCAGTGACTTATTCAGTTATTAAGGCTGGCCTAATTGGGCTCACCCGCTATCTCGCGACTTACTGGGCAGATAGCGGCGTGCGTGCAAATGCGCTCTCACCGGGCGGAATAAACAACGGTCAGAGTGAAGAGTTTGTTCAACGGCTGACATCTTTGATTCCCCTTGGCCGCATGGCCAGCCGTGACGAATATCGCAGTGCGGTGCAATTTCTTTGTTCCGACGCGTCCGCTTACCTTAATGGTCAGAATATTGTTATGGATGGTGGTCGGTGTGTTTGGTGAAGTGCGCTGAAGTGTAGTCTAACAAAAATGGAGTTTTCGTAATGCATATGCCCATTAACTTAGGTCAATTATTTGAGGCGGTTGTCTCAAAACACGTGAATGCTGATGTTCTCGCCTATGCGGATGGAAGGAAGATCAAGTATTCGACGCTTAACGATACTGCAGACAAAATAACTCTGTACTATGAATCTGTTGGGCTCGATAAAGGCGATGTTCTTCTTCTTTCCGGTGACAAGAGCCCTTTGATGTTTGCCGCTATAGTAGCAGCACTCAAAATGGGGATTATATACAGTATATTTGATCCTGATATGCCTGGCGCCAGGTTAAAGAAGGTCATACAGGTGTGTGAGCCAACATTGCTCATAGGCTCTCTTGATGAACACTTTGCCATCGCTAGTGAGTGTGGGGTTCAGACAGTGCCATTTGCGACACTTGAAAACAAACCGCATCTACCCCGACTTGTCCACGCAAACTCAAAAAGCGAACAACCATGTGAGCATGATATAGCTTATATTATCTTCACGTCAGGCTCTACTGGCACCCCAAAAGGCGCAACAATGACCCATTCAAATGTGATTTCGCTAATTAAATGGTCATTGGAGGAGTTTTCGTTTGGCCCTGGCGAAATATTGACCAACCTTAATCCCTGCTATTTTGACAACTTCGTTTTCGATTTCTATTCTTCATTTTTTTCTGGAGCAACATTGGCGCCATTTACAAAAAATGAGCTTTTGAATCCGTCGCAATTAATTAAAGCAATCGAAACCTTGGGTTGTACATCATGGTTTTCTGTTCCGAGCACACTAATTTACCTAAATACGATGAAAGTATTTTCAATGGTAAAATTTCGAAGCCTACGCAGAATCATATTTGGTGGAGAGGGCTACCCAAAATCAAAGTTACTTGAACTGTATAATAAGTACAAGACACATGTGGCGTTTTATAATGTGTATGGGCCCAGTGAAAGCACTTGTATAGCTTCATGTTATCGAGTTTCTGATGACGACTTTTTGGAAATTGACGGTTTTTTGCCCATTGGCACACTCATTAGCGGATTTTCCTATTTTATTGTAAATAACGCCCTTGAACTTGTGCCTAGTGGAGAGATGGGGGAGCTATGCCTAATTGGGAATGGCGTGGGTCTAGGTTATTTCGGCCAACCTGACCTTACGCGTGCTTCATTTATTCCAAAGGAAAAAATCGTTGGGCAAAAAGGCAAAGAACTCGTTTATCTTACAGGGGATCTGGTGAGTTACAGTGCTCATGACAAATATATATATATATTCGGGAGGAAAGATCATCAAATAAAGCATATGGGCTACCGAATAGAGTTGGAGGACATCGAAAACGCATTGATGCGACTTCCATATGTTGCTCAAGCCTGCTGCACTCATCATTCCAAGAACGGAATAAGTCGGCTGACTGCTTTTGTTTCAACGAGCACAAAACTGACGGTAATCCAAGTTAAAGAAAATCTCTCGGAGTTGTTACCTAATTATATGATACCGACAACTTTTAGTTTTATTGATGATATTCCAAAGAACAAGAATGGGAAAATGGACAGGCTTAAATTGATGCATATGGCTGAGTTGCTGTGATGATTTGTCCGTGAAAACCGGATTTTTAAACTTTAGTTAAAATGGAAGGCGTTTGAATCGCTACAAATTAGAGGCTGGAAAAATGACAACAAAAAAATCGAGGTCGCTCATTATGCCAATATCTGGAAGACCAGATTTTTTGCCAGAGTCTGAGTTTTATAATGTATTAGATTCAATATTGCCAGGAGAGAGCTTGGTTTCGTTGGGAGGTACGGTTAAGTCGCGCATCTATCTTACTAGGTTAGAGATGACTGGAGTCCAGGAAATGCATGCTTATTCAACATCTGATAAGCGATTTTATGACTACCTAGAATATGAACCATTCAAAACATTGGAAGATACCAGTGCATACTTGAAAAAGCTCATTGATATTGAGGGGAGTGTAGATGGACGGACTTCAATTGGTTGGTTTGTCCGGACGTCACGAGACCAGAAGATTGTAGGTAGTGCGCGGATAGTAAATATTGATTACAAGAGACAGTCTGTGTCTTGGGGGTATGGCCTTGAACCAAGTCTTTGGGGGCAAGGATACGTTCAGGAGCTTCAGCGCATACTGTTGGATTATGTGTTCAACACTCTTCGCCTGAATAGGCTTCACGGGACGGCGCTTTGCTCCAATAAGCTAACAATATCAACGTTACAGTCAATTGGGATGAAGGAGGAAGGAGTTCATCGACAAGCGATGCGAAACTTTAGGGGAGAGTATCTTGATTCATGGGCATATTCGATGCTCTACGATGACTACAAATCGTCCAAAGCATATATATCCACAAGTCTTGGATTGGAGGAGTTAAAGAGCGTTGAGAATTGCACCACTGAGGCTTCCATCATCAGGGACAAGGTAAGTAAATTCTTTACTGAATATGGCGATATCGAGCATGAAGTAGAATTTTCTAGTTTGCCATTTTGGGACTCGTTAAAGCAGATGGAGATGGTCATTTTTCTCGAAACAGAATTTCAAGTAAACCTTACGCTAAATCAAGTTATTGAACTAAAATCCATACAGGCAGTTACGGAAGTAATAGCTAATGCAAGTTGACTATAAGTTTTTTCAAACACACTCACTAAAGGAAATCTAATTCTATGCAACTTCCCACCGATCTTCGAGAGTTTCTTAAGAGATACTCACTCCTTGTTTTTCTTGTCCGTTTTTCACGCAGAGTTCTTCAAGTACCTATAAGACTCTTCAGGGGTATCTTGTCTGCTTTTTATGAGCTATTTTCTAAACGTTATCAGTTAATTACTCGCAATGAAGCAACATACTTTGGAGATTTTGTTGCCACGACACACTACGTCCAGTTTCTTCATGATCCAAAATTTATGCGATCGTATGAAAAGGCTTTTGAAGGCATCCCTAAACATGTTAAAAATCCAATATGGGACCTAGATATAAAGTGGAGAGTGCACATTTGTACTTGGGCTGCAACGAAAGCGCTGAAACTAGAAGGTGACTTTGTTGAGTGTGGGGTTTGGTATGGAATATTAAGTAAGGCAATGTGTGAATACGTCGAGTTCGATAAAGTTAACCGTAATTTCTATCTATTTGACACTTGGGGGAAAATGCCAGGTAGTCACCCACATGAAAATTATCAGGCGGATATTTATGAGGATGTCAAGAATAGATTTTCAAAATACAAAAATGTAAGGCTTTCCCGTGGTCTAGTTCCAGCAGTATTCGATACTGTAAAGATTGAGAAAATTGCTTATCTCGGGATAGATATGAACGGAAGTATTGCTGAACGCGCGACACTTGAGCGTTTCTATGAGAAGGTCGTTCCGGGAGGAGTGATTTACTTTGACGATTATGGATGGGGATATCCTGGACTAGTGAAAACTGTGGATGAATTTTTTAAAGACAAACCCGAAACTCTGCTTCACTTTCCAAGCGGCAATTCAATAGTCGTTAAGCTTTGAATCAAACAATATCATCCGAGCTCTTACGGGGAATCTGGGTCTTTTACAGCTTACAGAGACATAAGAAATGAATAACCAAACGAAAATAGTTGATGAGAATTTAGAATGGAGTTTAGGAGTCGAAGCGCATTCCGAACTAGTAACGAAAATAAGTCAAATTGAAAACCAAGCGAAGCTCTTGGCAAAGTGGATACAGGAGTTGATGAGCGTAAATCTTTCGGAGAGATTTTTAGAAACAATCTATATCCCTTTTCTCGCGACCATTATGCAATTCAATGAGTTAACGCCACTGAGAAAATCAAGTAGTCTGGTGTTTAGCAACTTTAGTGAGCTTCACTATTTTATGTATTACGATGCCCAAAGTAGACCAAATGTGTTTACTTTTGATTGGCAGTGGCAAGAAGGGGAATATGACTTTGTAGCAGCTCAACCAATAAATATTTATGAAAGATTTATTTATAAAGTTTGTGGAATATCGTACCTAGAGTTAAAGATGACAGAAGAAAAAGAGAGCATCGACATAAAACCGGATTTCGAATTGAGATTAAAACTTAAAAGCATGTTGAAAAAACATTGCGACGTCTTTCCATATCCAGATATTATAGATTTTCTACCTATAACGTTGCTTGAATTTCTAAACTACCGAACGAAATTTCCAAAATATCCGTATGCAGCGACTCATTGGCTTGGCCAAATTCATAATGAAAATTATTTGTTTTATCTCGCTTATCTGAAAGAGAGAGGAGCAAAGATAATAGGGCAGCCACATGGGGGAGTTTTTTCCCAGGTAAAGTCTCAACTTGGAAATCAGATGGCCGAAATGATTTTATCGGACATATATCATTCTCCTATGTGGGGACACAACCTCAATGCGTTTCCAAACTTACGCGCCTCAAGAAATCTATTCATCAATTTGAAACATATAACTGTCAAACAGCCGAAAAAAAAACTACTTGTTATCACTAGTGTTTTTGTCGATGACAAAAGGAATTCGCTAAATAATTTATTTTATACCAATAACATGTCGACTGGTGAATGGTACCATAAACAACTAAAAGACTTAAAAAATCACTTCTCAGACCACTTGGATTTTAAAACACACCCAACGCAGGTAGACTTTTCGGTAAAGGCTGATTATTTGAAACAATTATATCCTGATTGTAAATTCATTTCAGATAGTTCTGTACAGGAACTATCTCATAAGTACGCAGGAGTAATTCACCATGATGCGTGGGGGACCTCGATTATTGAATTGGCTGGGACTAATATTCCCCAGTATGTCTACTTGGGGCCAGAATTGTCGATCAATAAGGGATACGAAGCATATCTTTGGAATTCGCGAATAAGCAGTACTAGAGAGGACTACTCCAAAGGTGCTTGGATCCAATTGGATAATTCGAGCATTAACTCTGCGTACGGCGCCAGCTATTTCTATCCAATTCACTACGCTAAATTAATAAGGCAGCTAATGAGGCGAAAAACAGCGATATTATCAGATGCTAAGGTTCACACATCAGTCGCAAATTTTGAGTAGAAGTTGAAATCTAAGTTGTCTCATTCTTACTTCAACAAAGATGAGCAAAATTATTAACTTAACGAATTAGGTCCTTGATTGCACTTTTCCATCCAGAGAAAAAATTGTATCCGCCTGAAATATAAAAACTTAATACCAGGTGCATTCGCTTAGGCCAACTAGTCTTTACCAAATGGATTCTTTTCTTTATCGCTTCAATTCTCGTACGTTCATTCGCGCAAATCTGATCGATATCAGAACTCACGTTAAGCCCACTAATCGCTATCCTGTTTTCAATAATTGTGTTCACAAGATATTTTGTTAATTCAACTTCCATAATCCATCCACTTGAAACATCTCGCAGGCCATATTCCATAAATATTGCCATTTTTCTTGGATTTAAAATTGTAGCGACAATAGACTGAGACGCATTTTTGTCATGACGACGGTGGAATTGCAGAATTTCAGACGTTACTGTACGTACCCCCAAAATGTGAGCAATCTTATGAATCCAACCATCGTAAGGAATCATGTCTACAGGAAAAGGATAGATGATCTGCATAAACTCAGAGCGAATTGCGGTGCAGCATCCGGCACTTAACCACGACTCTGGCATACCAGTGGAAAAAGTATTGGAAAAATTAGTTAAACCACTTGGGTTAAGCAATTCATCCGTCAATTCTTGATCATTTATTACGACGTACGCATATTTATTTGTTTCAAAAATTCTCGTAACAAAAGAAATCTTATTCTCAAACCACACATCATCTTGATCGCTAATGAAAATGATATCGCCAGTGCAAAGAGAAAGTGCTTTTTCAAAGTTTTTTGTATAGCCTAAATTAACATTATTAACTACTACCCTAACTTCGAATGGCGCACTTTCTGCGAAATCATTGATTATATGAATAGTATTGTCAGTAGATAAATCGTCACATACAATCAATTCATCTGGCATTAGAGACTGATTAGCAAAGCTATCCAATTGTTCTTTTATATATCTGGCACCATTGTAAGTTGCCATGGCAATCGATAATTTCATCATTATTTTAAATGGGTTGATTTGTTAGGATTGATCCAGAGTCTTTCCTGCTTATGTGTTGCTCGAAGCGTCGTCATCCTTATTCTCAAGAGGGAAATTGCATCCGGTGTTTGCCTATTTTCAGTGAGTGGCTTGGCCACTGGTTGGGTTATGATTATAATATGATTTAACCTTCTTTTGTGTTAAAGTGGGCGGTTTCAAGAACCAAGTGCAACAAGGTTATGTTTATAGGTCCAGTAAGCTTTGAAGTCAAAAGCGTCTTCAGAAAGGAAGAGTTCGGCTGGAAATTTCCAGTCTAGCATTTTTCTGGGGCGCGTATTGAGCTTCCATGCAATGTCATCGAGTTCTTGTTGCGAGAAGACCAAGAGATCTCTCCCCCTTGGGTAGATACTGGGGCAGTAAGCCATTAATATTTTCGTTTGATCCATGTTCCCAAGGTCATCATGGAACAAACTCTTTAAACTTGGCGACGACAACTTAGAGACCAGGGAATGCCGGTGCTAGGAGATGGAAAATTGCTTAGGTATTGTCTTCAGAAAACAAGTATGCGGTTGTTACGAAAACAGTGTTGCTGTATAATGCATTTTCAAATTGACGTGTGCCAGATCGAAAAAAGTCTCAGCCAAAATTACATGAGAAACCACATTCTAGTTGGATACAATAGAGGTTAATAGAAAATGAGCTGCCAAGTCTGTGGTAATTCTAAATCAAACAGATCATTTCTTGCAAAGGAGATGATGTTTGGTCTTCGGTCGGAATTTGAGTACATGGAGTGTGGGAATTGCTTCACAGTCCAGATTGTTAATGTTCCTCATGATCTCGAACGTTACTACCCCAAAGACTACTACTCATTTTCGGGCGGCTTAACAACGAAGGGCGGCTTTATCACGTCGTATATCCGAAAAGAACGTGCTAAATGGCTTGCAGACGGGAATTTCAGTATTATTGGGATTCTTTCTTCATGGCTTCTACCCAAACCTGAGCCTTACAAGTGGATTAAACAATTGGGTATTCGGAGAACTAGCTCGATCTTGGAGGTGGGCTGTGGTAACGGGGCACTACTAAATTGGCTTTCAAATGAAGGATTTACGAATTTAACTGGAGTAGATCCTTTCGTTGAGAAGGATATTTCCAATTCAAATGGTTTTATGTTGTATAAGAAAAAAATTCAAGATTTGTCGGGATTATATGACTGCATTATGCTAAACCATTCCTTTGAGCACATGCCTACCCCTCACAATACAATTCGCGAACTAAGTAGGCTCCTTAAACAAGACGGGCGTTTGTTGATAAGAATCCCCATCAGCAATACTTACGCCTGGAGTACATATGGAGCAGACTGGGTTCAGCTTGATGCTCCAAGGCATCTATTCTTGTATTCTCAGGAAGCTGTGAAAATTTTGTGCCAGGAAAGTGATCTGATTGTTGATCTGATCGAATTTGATTCGAATGACTTTCAGTTTTGGGGGAGCGAGCAGTATCAACAAGATATACCTTTAAGAGACGAACGATCTTGGGCGATAAATCCCCATCTGTCTAAAATAACCAAGGATCAAATCAAGGATTTTCGTAAGAAGGCTATAGAGTTGAATCGAAAAGGAGATGGGGATCAGGCTTGCTTCTATATACGCAAGGGCAAAGCATTGACTGCATAAGAGTTTTATAGTTGTCGATCTTTGCTTGGTTAATTAGTAAAATAAGAAAATTATATTTTATTAGCATGCATAATTTAAAATTAATGAAATCATGAAAAATAATACTGCACTATGATTAATAAGTTATTATTTTTTATTAAATTAATCTTCATTCAGGGGATTTCTAAACTTAAGGTTTTATATCTGCAGATTGTATATCATGGTGTTTCATTACCATCTAGAATAATTATTCCAAGAGGTGTGGTTATTGCTACTTCAGGTGGCGGGACCATATCAATAGGGCGCAATGTAACTCTTTGCCGGGATGCACAGCTAATTTCTCAGGGAGGACAAATTAGGTTAGATGATAATGTTCACATCGGCGTTGGAGTGATAATTGTTAGCCTCGCAGCAATCGACTGTTACAACGATCCATCTATTGGTGCGTTTAAAAAAGACAGCAATCTCGTTGAGCGATTCTTCAACAAGCTCAAGCAATTTCGCTGTGTCGCTTCTCGACATACCAGTAATCATCCTGTTTTATGAAAATCTTTGTGACCGGTGGGACAGGATTCTTAGGGATTCACATTGTTGAGGAGCTAATTGCCCAAGAGTTCAGTGTATCCGTTTTAATGCGAAACAAGGATATCATCCCACGACTATCTAAGGCTCTGCCTGTTTTTGGTGATTTAATGTCTTTATCAGCTGACGACCTTAAGGGCTTCGATATCGTTATTCATTCTGCTGCAATTAAACCGGGCGTTAATAATGAAACCACGTTTAGAAATGTTAATGAAATCGGTACAAAGCACTTACTCCATGTTTGCGAGAAAGCCGGTGTTAGAAGATTCCTGCATATCTCTACGATGGCAGTAGACGCTAATAGGAAAGATATTTATGCTGTAAGCAAAGGAATAGCTGAACATTATGTTGAGGAAAGTGCGCTTGAATGGTCTATTCTACGACTTGGCGCTGTCTATGGTTTAAGCGACTGGTGGCGCTCATATTTGAGTCTTTTAAAGAGAAAGAAAATAGTCGTTGTGGTTGGGGATGGTGAGCACCTTCTGTATCAGATTTATGTGAAAGACTGCGCCCGGGCAATCATTAGCGCTATTTTTGATAACACTATCAACCACAGAATCTGTTGTGTCACTTCAGATCCAATTACATATAACCACTCTCTTTCTGTTCTCAAATCAGTTCTTAAAACAAATTTCACTACAGTTCATATTCCTTTATGGATGGCTAGGATCATCGCATCGGGAATGTATTACGTTCTGAAATCCCCCAAACCTCACTATTTGAACGATCCCCATATAGACCTCTCTCTGGGAGGAGCTTTAAGAATCGACGCATGCGCTAGAACATTTGAACTTGGACTGGCTGACATGCTCTCAGAGGCCTCTTTAGGGGAAGTTAGTAATAAGCGTTTTATCCGCTGACGAGACGTCTTATTTATATGAAAAAACCATACTCAATTCTTTTTCTAATTGATTCGCTTACCGAAGGAGGGGCTGAATTAGCGCTTTTGATACTGGTACAAACTTTATGTAAACAAAATTTTAAAGTCAGTGTTTTTGCTTTTAGAGAGCCTAGCAGGCTTGCTAATGCTTTTAGTGAGGCGGGAGCAACTTTATTTATACCTGCTAGAAGAACTTCGGAGAGCAGATTTGATGCTTTTTGGCGTCTAAGAGAGGTATTACTCAATGACTATTTTGATTTTGTGCATGCAAGCTCGAGAAACACAAGCATGTTTTTAGCGCTAGGTTGCATGCTTCCTCGTCATGGGCGTCGCGTAGTAACGTTTCAGAACGTACATTTTCGCCGCATCTCCGACCTCACTTGGAGGCAGCGGATTAAAGAAATTTCCCTGTTATCAATCTTCCGTTTGACTTACCATGGCTTCACTACTGATTCCAATACGAATGTCGCTGATTATAATGAGCACTCACCTGAGATACCGCTAATTTTCCTTCCAAATTGTGTGGTTCCTCCTATCAATATCTCGCAAGTTGAGGTGGTTAATGCTCGGGAGCGCATGGGTGTTTGCTTGAATGATTTTGTTATCGTAATTCCCGCTAGATATTCTATTCAAAAAGGACATATCTTTTTCTTGACAGCTATTCAAAAATTAATCTTGAGGGGGGTGGCGCCACCAAAGGTTGTTTGTTTCGGGGATGGGGATCAATTTGAGTTGCTGTCGAATTATCTTAAACTCAATAAACTTGAACATATTGTTTCGCTTAACGGTATGGTTTCTATAGGTGAGCTTCAGTCATTTATGCTGGCAGCTGATCTTGTTGCTATGCCTTCTTTGTGGGAGTCATTTGGGCAGGTAGTGGTTGGTGCAATGGCTCTAGGTAAGCCTGTTCTGGGATCAGATACCGGTGGAATAAGAGAGCAAATTACACATAACAAGACGGGGTTCTTGGTGTCACCAGGTGATGCAGATTCATGGTCTTTTGAAATTGAGAATTTGATGAATTCACGCACGCTATTATTGACTGTAGGGAGAGCCGCAAGGGAGTCGATTAGTAATAAAATGACACCTGTGCAGATAGTTTCGAGACTAATTGATTATTATAGAACATTGTAGATTAATCACCACAAGGAGTTTAAAAGATGCAGATCATAAATCCAAACAATGGCGAAGTGCTTGAAAAGAGTGGGTCATGCTTGTCCGATCGTTTGGGCAATGAGTTCCCAATTGTTGATGGCGTTGCACGTATAGCTGTATTAGAGAATTACACCGATAATTTTGGAGTCCAGTGGAATAAATTCGACAAAACCCAACTTGATCGCGAGGATGTTGGAAAAGATATAAGTCGGCGTCGTTTCTTTGCTGAAACGCACTGGGATAACCAAGACCTTACTGGACAAAACTTACTGGAAGTTGGTTCAGGTGCCGGGCGCTTCAGTAAAGTGGTGCTTGAGCATACCAAAGCCTCTTTGTATAGTGTTGACTATTCGGATGCTGTAATAGCTAATCATAAGAACAACAGCCCGTTAGCGCCAGATCGTTTTCATCTATTTCAAGCAAGCATCTATGAGTTGCCGTTTCCAGATGATAGTTTTGACAAAGTATTTTGCTTGGGAGTCCTGCAGCATACCCCAGATTTTGATGCTTCCGTAAAAGCTCTGATAAGCAAGGCAAAGATAGGCGGCGAGATAGTGGTTGATTTTTATCCTATCAAAGGTTGGTGGACCAAGGTTCATGCCAAATATATTTTTCGTCCAATTACCAAGCGCCTAAGTCATGAGCGTCTAATGCACATAATTGAGGCTAATATTGATTGGCTGATTACAGCGGAGTGGGTTCTGCATAAAATGGGACTAGGTATTCTGGCCCGTTTTCTTCCCATTGTTGATATCTGGAGTACATTCCCAAAATACCTGTCCGAGTCTGAAAAACGTGAATGGGCGGTTTTGGATACTTTTGATATGTTTTCGCCCCAGTATGACAATCCACAACGCATCAAGAATGTCGTTACGATGTTCAGATGCTATGGTGCCGAAGTGACCTTTGCTGGTTTTGAACATTTTGATGGCTTCTCGGCAGCAGTGGTGCGAGGTATCAAGCGCACATGAGCGTTCTCTATATTTCTTATGACGGCATGCTGGAACCCCTAGGTAAGTCTCAAGTGCTGGCCTATCTAAAACACCTGGTAGCTGATAGACCTATTCACCTCATAAGTTTTGAAAAGGCTGGCGATTGGGCCAATGTGGCGGAGCGCGAGCGCATTGCGCGCGACATTTCGGGTGCGGGCATCGTGTGGCATCCGTTGCACTACCATAAAGTACCTAGCGTTCTGGCAACATCCTTTGATATTATGCAATGCATCATCGTAGGTGTCTGGTTATGCGTGCGTTATAAAATAAAAATCATCCATGCACGAAGTTATTTCTCTTCTATTATCGCCTTGACGTTAAAAAAATTATTCAATGTTAAATATATTTTCGATATGCGTGGCTTTTGGGCGGATGAACGTATTGATGGTGGTCTGTGGCCTAAAGATGGGCCTATGTACCGAGTTGCAAAATGGTTTGAAAAACGTTTTCTTCTGAACGCAGATCGCGTAATATCGTTAACCAATGTTGCAGTAGATGAAATGAAAAGCTTTGGATATCTTCAGGGTTCAATGCCTATATTTGAAACGATAACAACCTGTACTGACCTTGATGTTTTTAATTACTCTAACGCTACATCGAAACGAGAAAATGAATCTCAACCATTCATACTGGGTTATGTGGGCTCGGTGGGAGTTTGGTATCTCTTTGATGAAACGCTAAGTTGTTTCAAAGAGTTGCAGAGACAAGTTCCTGAAGCCCGTTTGCATATTCTTAATCGCGGCGACCATGACTACATAACAAAACGTATCTCTGAATCGGGTATTTCTGCTGACTCGGTATTGCTCGAAGTTGCCGATCACGCTGGTGTGGTCAAGGCGATGCAAAACATGGATGCGGGTATATTTATTATTAAACCTGCATATTCAAAGATAGCATCTGCACCAACAAAGCTTGGTGAGTTTCTTGGTTGCGGTGTTCCTTGCCTTGGGAATGCTAACGTTGGTGATATAGCTGACATTATTGTAGGTGAAAATGTAGGAGTTGTATTAAGTTCTTTTGATGCTGACTCAATACGTGTAGCTGTTGAAGAGTTAGTTTGTCTTACAAAACAAGAAGGCATAAAGGCTCACTGTAGAGATATTGCTCTTAGGTACTTTTCGCTCAAAGAAGGTGTGCGAAGTTTTGACCGAATATACAGGGAGTTAGTGGTTTAGAAATATTTTCCAATATGAAACAGGATTTTTAACATGTTAAAATTATCTTTAGTAGTTGATTTTAAAAAATCTCTCTATCAAAATTATTAAGGTTCAATAGTATGGTTAACAATAAAATCACTAAATCTAGTAACAATATGGATGCTAAAACAGTTGCTAGTTTCGGTGATGAATGGTCACGATTCGATCAGTCGAGCATGTCTTATTCTGAAGCTAGTGAAATCTTCATGGAATATTTCTCTATTTTTCCATGGGATATGCTGCCGTCAAATCCTGTTGGTTTTGATATGGGCTGTGGAAGTGGACGTTGGGCGAAGTTTGTTGCGCCGAAAGTAGGGCGATTGAACTGTATTGATCCTTCAAGTGCACTTGATATTGCTCGTCGAAATTTAATTGATTTTAAAAACGTAGAATATATTAAAGCCTCTGTCAGTGAATCTGGTATACCCATTAATAGCCAAGATTTTGGCTACTCTCTTGGGGTGCTTCATCACGTACCTGATACGGAATCAGCTATAAACTCATGCGTATCAATACTAAAGCCAGGTGCTCCTTTGCTTGTTTATCTTTATTATGCATTTGATAATAGGGGTTGGGTTTATCGTTTGTTATGGAGAGCTTCTGATATGTTTAGACGAATTATATGTAAGTTACCATCACGATTTAAACATCTTGTGACTGATGTTATTGCTGTAATTGTTTATTTTCCGCTTGCCCGCTTATCGCTACTTCTTGATAAAGTTGGGATTAATGCAGTAAGCATTCCTTTGTTTTTTTATAGAAACCATAGTTTTTATACCATGAGAACTGATTCGCGAGACAGGTTCGGTACACCGTTGGAGCAGAGATTTACGAAACAACAGATTAAATCATATATGGAACGTAGTGGATTAATTGATATTAAATTTTCTGATAACGCACCTTACTGGTGTGCCGTTGGAATAAAACAATGATAAAGGTTATGGGTTTAGCGCTCTATGGAGATAAGGCCGCGAGTACTCGTTATCGACTATTTCAGTACAAGTCTTTATTGGAAGAGAACGGTATTGAGCTGGAAGTTTTCTCGCTACTTAGTAATGAGTATTTGGATAAAAAGTTCAATGGCGAACGTATTTCCCTGATTGATATACTTGTCTCGGTTTTTAATCGAATAAAGATTCTCCTTAAACAAAAAAAGTATGACTGTGCCATTGTGCATTGCGAGATCTTTCCACTCCTTCCAGGTAAGATCGAAAGTCTGATTTTAAATATACCTTTTATTTATGATTTCGATGATGCTTTTTACTTAAAGTATCAATCCAAAAGATTTCAGTTCACATCACCATTTCTTGCTAATAAATTTTTTCCTGTAATAAAACGGGCTTCTTTTGTAACGGCTGGTAACAATACCTTACTAAACTATGCAAACAGCATTAATGAAAATGTCTTTTTGTTACCGACAGTTGTTGATACAGTTCGTTATAAAGTTCTGAAAAAAACAGTAACTAATGCTTTAACCGTTGGATGGATAGGCTCACCTTCCACCGCGCCATATTTGAAGGGGATTTCTAAGTCTCTTTCGATTCTTGCTGAAAGTCAGGATATACGTTTTGTTGTTATTGGCGGTAAAGCACCATTTATCAAAAATGTTGATGTTATAGAATTGCCATGGAATGAGGATACTGAGGTTAATGAAATAAATAACTTTGATATTGGTGTTATGCCACTGCCGGATAACCCTTGGGAGCGAGGGAAATGTGGTTTTAAATTGATTCAATATATGGCTTGTGGCTTACCAGTGATTGCCTCACCTGTTGGCGTTAACTCTGAAATTGTTGAACATGGGGTAAATGGTTTTCTTGCTGAGACTCAAGAAGAGTGGGAAGCTGCTTTGAGTACCCTTATAGCCGATTCTGATTTACGTCAGCAAATGGGTAAAGCTGGAAGAGAAAAGGTTGAACGTGAATATTCTTTACAGGTGACTGGGCCGAAATTAGTGGCTCTTTTAAAATCAATCTCCTAGTTTGAAAGATAATATATTGAATCAACTCGAGACGGAGCTAATAATCAAATGACATCTTTGTATTATCACTTAAGTTGCTCAGCATGTGGAGAGGGTGAAATGATAAATAAAAAGAATTGGGTCTAATTAATAGTAAATTATGATTAATGTAATATTTATTATCACAAAGGTGGTCTGATATATGTGTGGTATCGCTGGTTTTGTCACGCAAAACGCTAATAAGCCGATGAGACCCATTGTTGAACATATGGTATCAACTATTGTTCATCGTGGCCCAGATGATTCTGGCGTATGGGTCGATAAGTCTGCTGGCGTTTCGCTTGGCCATCGACGGTTGTCTATTGTTGATTTGTCGCTTGCAGGTCATCAGCCGATGGAGTCTGTTAGTAACCGGTACGTGATGGTGTTTAATGGTGAGATTTACAATCATTTGTTATTAAGAGAGGAGCTTTCTTCTGCGGACACTTCCGACTTCTCTGTTTCTCATGACACTTGTGTATCCTTCACATCGTCTGGTTCAGTCGACTGGAAAGGTCATTCAGACACTGAAACCTTGTTGTCATGTTTTGAGGCTTGGGGCTTTGAGGCGACGCTGAATAAAACGGTTGGCATGTTTGCTATTGCGCTTTGGGATAAACAAGAAAGAAAGCTCTATCTTGCCCGCGACCGACTGGGTGAGAAGCCGCTCTATTATGGCTGGGTTGACGGTGCTTTTGTTTTTGGTTCTGAACTTAAGGTTTTAAAGGCTTATCCAGGCTTTAATAACGCCATTAGCCGCAATGCACTGGCGCTTTATTTGCAATACAACTATGTACCTACGCCGCATTCTATCTATGAAAATATTTATAAACTGGAATCCGGTTGTTATCTTTCTGTAACCGCTACTTCAGTGGTTACGCCTTTATCTGTGGCACCTGAAGTTGATGGTGAATATGATGGTCTTGCTTTAAATCGATGGTGGTCGCTGGGCGAAGCTGTTGAGAGTGATTCGAAACACATTATTAAAAATGAAGATGATGCTATTAAGGGGCTGGACACACGCTTACGTGAATCCATTCGATTGCAATCGATTGCGGATGTACCCTTAGGTGCATTTCTTTCGGGTGGTATTGATTCCTCTGCCATTGTGGCATTGATGCAGTCAGAAGCAATCTCTCCGGTAAAAACTTTTACCATTGGTTTTTCAGAGTCGGAACATAATGAAGCAATTTATGCCAAAGAAGTTGCACGGCATCTTGGTACGGAGCATACCGAGTTGTATCTCTCCTCTAATGATGCGTTAGATGTTATTCCACGTTTGCCAGACTTGTATGATGAGCCTTTCGCTGATTCGTCACAGATACCTACCTTTCTGGTTTCTCAGATGGCGAAACAGCATGTTACCGTAGCGCTCTCTGGCGATGGTGGCGATGAATTATTTGGCGGCTACAATCGTTATTTTTGGAGTAAAAAAATCTGGAATAAATTGTCATGGATGCCTTGGAGTCTTCGCCGCTTACTAGGTACTTTTATTCTTAGTCAGCCAGTTGAGCGGTGGGACCTATTAAGTAACTATGCCTGTAAACTGTTCAGTAGTGCTGGAGTAGTTCAGCTTGGAGATAAGGCACATAAACTTGGTGCTAGGCTTGAGACAGTCAGTAATATTGATGACCTATACATGAGTCTTGTTTCGCAATGGGGTAAACCACAGCCTGTTGTGAACTGCAATTACACTGCAAGAACAATTCTAGACTGTCGCGAAGCATGGCCAAATATTGACTCTGATGAAGAGCGAATGATGTATCTGGATTCCATGACATATCTACCGGATGATATTCTCTGTAAGGTTGACAGGGCTGCTATGGGTGTGAGTTTGGAAACGCGCGTTCCTTTTCTTGATCATCGGGTAGTGGAATATGCCTGGCAGCTGCCGCTTTCAATGAAGATAAAAAATGGGCAGGGAAAATGGCTGTTGCGTCAGTTGCTTTATAAACACGTACCTAAGGCATTGATTGAGCGACCAAAACAGGGTTTTTCCATTCCTCTGGCCGAGTGGCTACGTGGGCCACTGCGTGACTGGGCGGAAGCCTTGCTGGATGAACAACGTTTAAGAGATGAAGGTTATTTTGACCCTACCCCTATTTTATATAAATGGAATGAACATCTGGCAGGGCGAGGTAATTGGCAACATCATTTATGGAGCGTTTTAATGTTTCAGGCGTGGCTTGAGAAACAAAATACCAATCTTTGAAGATGACATATAAAAAGTTGACTACGATATTTTCATTTATTGGGTTGGGGTCGTTAATAAGTGCTGGATTTGTATCTAAAATAATATAGGAATAATTTTTTGAAAAATGCTTAAATTAGACGAACTACCAATTAGTGTTGTAATACCAACATATAACAACAAAAAGTCATTTGAAAATGTTCTTGATGCTGTTTATAAGCAAACTATACGACCTAAACAAATTGTGATAATTGATTCATCTGACGTTAATGAGATAGAAATTAATTTAGATAAGTACAATGACAATATTAAGATTGACTATATAAAAGTAGAGAGATTTTTTCCAGGTAAAGCGAGAAATCTAGGTGTACAAATTGCTTCAGAGAAATATGTGGCATTTCTTGATTCAAAAACTATCCCAAATAGAAATTGGCTCTCAAGCTCGTTTGCAATGCTAAGAGGCAGAAGAAGATCAATCTTTAATTATGATGTCGTTTTTGGCTCTGTTCACTATAGAGGAGTGAGTAATTCTCAAAAGTTAATTTGTGCTTCAATTTATGGAGAAAATAATATAGAACACATATCTGGATCTTTGATGTTAAAGAGTGTTTTTTTAAAAATAGGATTTTTCAATGAAAAAACTAGGGCTGGTGAAGATCTTGATTGGAAGACAAGAGCAAAAGAATCAGAGTTTAATTATTATGTTCCAACTAAAGCGAACGCTGTATATTCTGAAATCTCTAGCAACTTAATTTCACACATGAAACGAGCATTTATTTATCAAATGCATGGTGCCTTTATGGATATTCAACACTCCACTAGAGTGGTGTTTTTGAGTTTGTTTTTAATATTATTAGCTACCTTGACCCCTAGATGGAATTATTTAGTTGGGTATGATAATGAAGCATTATTTATCCCACATATACTCAAGTTTTTTTTGTTGTTTTTGGGATTATTTGTCTTTTTTAGCATTATTTATTTAAAGTTATTCTTAATAAATGTTAGAAAACGTCGTTCTCTAATATTTTTGATTAATTTATCTCTTTTTATTTGGTTTTTTATTTTTGCACTTAACTGGAATGTTGCATATCTTGATTGGGATGAAAGCTCTCCTTTTTTTGTGCCACATATAACAAAACTTTATTTGGCAACTCTACTAGCTTTATCTTTTATTATAAGAGGCATAATATTTCCCATTAAAAGAGGGGTTCATAATCAATATTTATTTCCTTATAGGTGGGCTGGTATTGGCTTAATTGGTTTGATTTTAGATATTTCAAAAACTCCAGGGTATTTTATGGGGTCATTAGTTAATGTCTATAGAAAGGTAAAATCTTACTTTAGAGATTGAAAAAAGAATAAAGACAATAGGGATTAATCGTTAAAGTAACTTTCATTGACTTCATTCTATCCAACCAAAGGGCCAGATTGAAGTAAGGAAATTAGTAAAACTATTGGTCCAATAACTATTAAATATTTGTTAATTGTCTGCCTACTTAATTTTGTAATTAATACAACAATGTTATAATATAAAAATCGATTCTTTTAGAGAGAATCCAAGCCGTAAGATTATGAGACTAAACAACATATTTTGATGGAATTTGTCATGCAGCTCTTTTTTAATACCTTGAATTATTGCAGAAAAAATGAAAGAAACTTGTTTTTTTGTTTTTTGTTCTTTCATATTTTTGTTAGTATATTTTTATTTATTGTGGCCAATACAGAACACCTCTCTAGCTTGCATAATGGCATGGGGATTTGGTATTTTGCCTTAGATTCAGGTAAATATCATCTAGAGGCGCTCAATTTAATTACACACCTACAAAGTCATGAGTGGTCAGAATGGTGGGCTTTATATCCAGAACATCATCATGTAAAGATAATTTCTCTTACATATTTGATCACTGGATATCATGTGCCAATTTCTTTTGAAATTGTAAATAGTTTCGTATGGGCCACATCCATATTACTAATTCATAGAGTATCTAAATTATTATTTATAAATAATAATTTAACCTCTTTAGTTGCAATTATGTTTTTCTTTCAGCCGTCTATATTGATCTCTTCAACACAGCTACTGAGAGATCCGATTCTGATTCTCGGGTTTTGTTTTGTTCTCTATGGGTTTGCCGTTCTTTCAAAACAGAAAACAACATGGAAATGGGCTGTCATGATTCAGATAGGTATTATTTTATTATTACTTATGCGCGAATATTTATCTGTAGTTGTTTTAGCTTGCCTGCTGATTCCTGCAATAGCCTTGATTAAAGAGAAAAGATTTATTCCACCCTTATTATTTTTAATAATACCAATGCTGTTATTGGTGTTTTTTGCCCCGCATAAATACGTACCAGATGTTGATAGCATAACAGACACCATCGAAAAACAAGTTCAGACACCTGTTACCAACGAAATACAAGTTCAGACACTTGTTACCAACGAAATACAAGTTCAGACACCTGTTACCAACGAAATACAAGTTCAGATACCTGTTACCAACGAAATACAAGTTCAGACACCTGTTACCAACGAAATACAAGTTCAGACACCTGTTACCACCGAAAAACAAGTTCAGACACCTGTTACCACCGAAAAACAAGTTCAGACACCTGTTACCAACGAAATAAAAGTTCAGACACCTGTTTCCACCGAAAAACAAGTTCAATCAATATATTTAAACGCTATAACTAGCAAAATATCC
>Ga0209482_1000537_pt1 | contig 32154 bp, 28 predicted proteins | sample CoawatmetaG10DNA_FD_187512 | JGI IMG/M metagenome (GOLD analysis project Ga0209482, IMG submission 187512) | Marine microbial communities from the West Antarctic Peninsula - Coastal water metaG104-DNA (SPAdes) (version 2) | ecosystem: Environmental > Aquatic > Marine > Coastal ...
ATACTAATTGTTTCTTTAATATCTTTTTTGTTTTTATATTTATAAAGTAAGCATAAAATTCTTCATGTATGGGGAGCTCATAAATGTTCTTTAAAAAAATAATATTTTGATCAGCACTTTTGTTACACAAACTACTTAGAGAGCTTAAGATACTTCCTTTTTTATTTGTCATGGAAAATGGGTATTCTGATTGATATGATGAAAACCCTCCTCCTTTAATAGATACTTGAAGATTTGCTCTAAAACTTGGACTAGTATCGGTAAAGTTATTTAAATTTATTAATTTATTATTATTATTATTTTCAAATATGTCAATTTCTTTTTCTGTCGCAAGAAGAAAAATATTCTGATTATCAATTTGTTTACTATCAATCTTATAAAAATCTTCATTTAATTCAATGTCAACCAAGCGATTTATCTTCCAACTTTGGTTTTTAATTTCCAGCTTTAAAGCTTTGTATTCTTTTTTTACAAGTCCAGAATTTTGGAAACGAGGAATAGTTAATTTTGAGTCTAATATTGAGCTCTTAATTCCAAAAAAGAAATTCACAGTTAGTATCCTATATCTATTTATCTAAAGCTATTATAAACATTAATGATAAAGTAACATTTAAACTTAATTCATAGTGTTAATAACATCTAATTCCAATAGAGTTTTTTCGATTATAGCTTGATCTAAGTTAAACCAAATTGGCAAGCATAAGTGATTGTCAGATAAAGAATCTTTTTTCAACCCTAATGTATAATCATAAACTTTAGATGTTAAGGATTGTAAGCTAGGATAAAGCTTTTCGACACTCTCCGATCTTGAAATAATTATGAATTTATAATAATTACCACGCGTTACTTCATTTTCTTGCTCTAAATATTCAATGCCTTTATTGTCGCAGATTTTTATATATTGATGCGCGGTTTTTTGTTTATTAAGAATGATTGATTCCGTTTCGATTAATACAGAATAAAGCATCAAGGCTTGCATTTCAGACATTCTTATATTAAAACCGATACGCATCTCTTGTTTAAATCTATCATACTTTGAGTAGCGGTCTAACTTATCATACAGATTACTATCATTGGTGACTACAACACCTCCCTCTCCAACAGGAATTGCTTTAGTCGAATAATATGAATATATGCCTGCAATACCATAAGTTCCTGAGTGTTTATTATTTAAAGTGGCACCGTAACTATGAGCACAATCTTCAACTAATAACAGGCCATTATGATCACAATATTTAACAATTTCCACAATAGCAGGATTAACAATACCACCAATGTGACTCAAAAGGATGACATCATTTTTAACTAAGCCAAAGGCAGAAACAGATGCTTTAATTTGATCAATAGTTGGCATAAGAGAAGGTAATGAGCAAGGTATTGTCCCAGCTAAATTTAACCCCGAACTATTTACCATTGTCTTCATGCCATACATAGTGTTTGACTGAAGCAAAACTTTATTTGAGCCATAATATTCAGATAATAATTGTAAAGTAGCAAGTATTCCCGCGCCGTTAGAATTTGTCACAACAGCATATTTACTCCCTGTATATTTACAAACATGCTCACCAGCTTTCTTGTTCCAAGATCCTTCAGCTAAAGCTCCTGACTCAAATATTTCTTTGATATTTTCTTCAAAAAAACTTATTGATTTTTTAGGTAATTTTATTATTCCCATCACTTCTCCATTTTTTGTGGTTTCATAACTATAATTTTGCTTCCTGCCAAGTTGTTGGACTTATTAAGGATTGATTTAGAGTAGTACTCTTTGGTAGATCATTACTGATAGGCGGATTTTTTTTGTAAACCTGCTTATAAAATTCGGGAGCAAAACTGAATAGAAGTGAATATTTACCTGGAATTAAACTCCAAACACTATCACTTATTTGACTTATATTATACAAATAGTTTCGATTACTTTCCTTAAATTTAAACTCATTTTTAATACCAACATATTTTTTGATAAGAGAAACGGAACTGTTAAGTTTTTTATGTTCATTTATTACATATTTAATATAATCATCACATGAAGATTTTTTACTTAAAGTAATACCTCCTATAAGTGCAATTTCATCTGTCTTTTTTATTAAATTTATACTCTTTTTTACATAATAATCTAAATTTACAAAATTAGATGTTTTACTAAAGTCTCCTGAAACCACAGCCATAGGTGCATAAGATTGTTTAACTTTAACATCAGAAAATTTTGAAATTCCTGCACTATTACAAAAAACTACTTTTTTTGCCATATATTTTTCATTTTTTGTGAAAACTACATTATTGCCTGACTCTTTAGAAATAGAAATAACTTCTTCATTTGTTACTACTTCTGCTCCCCTTGTTAGAGCTGCATTTAATAAATCAGCTAACATAACTCTTGAATTAATAACAAAATCACTACTCTCGTATTCAAAAAAATCTGATTTTGCAGTTAAATATTTGTGATAGCTTCCAGCAAGGCTAAGATAGTTAGAGTGGCTAGAGAATACATTTCCACCTTGACGATGAAGCCAGTCATGGTTCTTAATTTTTTCAATATTCATTATAGATCTAGATGAAATTAAAGACCATAAAGGGTTATATTTTCTTAACCGATATCTAAATGAAATATAATCATCCTTAAACCAAGAATTTATGTTTTTTTCAAAACCAAGCCCTTTATTTGTTGGGATAAGATTCATATTATTAAACTGAGAATAATAAAGAAACATATCATCAATAGCGCCTATAAGATATTTCATTGTTTGATTTCCATCTGGCAACAGAGTGTAAAGCGCACCGGTGTGCATCCATTCATGAAACTCCTTTGTTGTTTCACCAGCTAGTAAGCTATTTTTCTCAATCAATAGTATTTTGCACCCTCGCCTTGTTAGAACCTCAGCTAATGATATACCTGCAACACCACCACCAACTATTACCCAGTCGTAAACCATAATCCTCCCACTGAATTAATACTGAAATACTCAATCAGAAACATTGTTAATTATCTTTACAAATTCACTTGTTGCAGCTTTATAGTCAATCATGCCTGACGCTCTCACAAGAGATTTACTTTTCATAAGTGTTAATTTACTTCCCTCAGATAATAAGGTTTTTAACTTAGAAGTCAAATCTTCTTCACTATAGGCACTAAAATACTCAGCAGCATCTTTACAAGTATTAGGAATAGCGGTTTGGTCTGAAGCTAATATTGCCGAACCACATGACATAGCTTCAATTAAAGTATAGCCACTACTTTCGCATAATGATGGGAATACAAATAATTTACATTGTGAATAAGCATATCTTAGTTCTTCTTTAGTGGCCATTCCAGTAAAAATTACGTAATCTTCTAAATGATTTTTTTTTACTAAATTTTGTAAGCTTAAATAATACTTAGCTACTGGCTGTTTTCCAGCAATATAAAGTTTTTGATCTGAATTATTATTTCTTTTATGTGAACCAAAAGCACCTATCAAACGCTCTATATTCTTATATGGATACAAATGCGAAACACATAATAAATCTTTTGTAGAAATATTAGAAATGACATTTTTAGATTCGATACTTTTATAAGAAGGTTTATAAAAATTATCTTTTCCACATTCAATTAAGAACTGCTTATTAGGGTGATAATTATATTTGCTTTCAAATAATTCCTTAGAATAAGCTGACTCATGTATTACAATATTTGATGTGAGCCCTGAAAGTAAAATAAAATATTTATTAATAGTATCTCTGAATTTATAATGAAGCCCAAATCCAGAATAAAATCCTTTACTGAATGGACCTATAGTGGCTATCCATTGGGCTTTAATATTGGTAGTTTTTAATATTGGAGAGATATTTCCAGGACAAAATAAAATATCTAACTTGTCTATCTTCGCTGATAAAGGTAAAACAAATTGACCCCATAAGATTCTTAAAATATTTCCAAAAGAGGAAATAGGTACAATTCTTAAAGAACACTTATTTATTACAGAATTACCTAATAGCTCAATATTTTCTTTTTTAAGATACAAAATTAAATCTAATTTTGAGTGTGTGATTGAGAGCTCTTTAATAAATTCCTGAAGATGGCCTAAGGACCCTCCAGAAGGATTAAATGTCGCATCAATTCCAATTTTCATATTAGTAACTTAATTATTTACGCCGAAAAATCTTAGCTATTGAGATTAATGAAATTTAAGCAGCTTAATGCAAACTCCAATGAATTGACCTAAAGACTTCCATAGAATTAGATGAATTATCATAATGTTATTTTAATAGATTTTATTTCAAATGTGTTATATTTTCTGCTTCAAAACTTTCAAAAGAGTAATACATAAAAATTTTAAATGAATTTAATACCTTCAGTCATCTAAGCCAAAAAACCAGCTTCCTAAAAAACCCTTAACGCTGAATAAGCTCAAATATTTATCGTCTTTTGAGCTTTATTTTATTTAGTTTATGTGTCAATAAATTTATATCAATGCGCATTACAGCTTAATGTTTTGTCTGGTATAACATGCTTGTAAATTAACTAAAAATAGTGATACATGATTAAAAAATGTCTTCTCCCTGCGGCTGGCTATGGAACTCGATTTCTACCTGCCACCAAGGCGGTACCTAAAGAAATGCTTCCAATACTAACCAAACCTTTATTGCAATATGGGGTTGAAGAGGCACTGTCTGCAGGCATAGCCAATATGGCAATTGTTACGGGTAGAGGCAAGAGAGCGATTGAAGATCACTTTGATGATGCATTTGAGCTTGAAATGCAATTAAGTGGTACTTCAAAAGAATCCTATCTAAAGGAAATCAAAGAGATAATTAAGAACTCGACCTTCACCTATGTCCGTCAAAAAAAAATGCTTGGACTAGGTCACGCCATACTTACAGGTGAACCCCTTATTGGGGATGAGCCTTTTGCTGTAATTCTCGCAGATGACCTGTGTGATTGCGATGGAAGCGGTGTTATTTCGCAATTAATTGAAATATACAACCAACATAAATGCTCAGTCGTGGCTATTGAAGAAGTCCCAATGGACCAAACCAGCAAATATGGAATTATCGCTGGCAACCTAGTTGATGAGACAGAGGATACCTATCGTGTAACTGATATGATTGAAAAACCCAAGCCAAAAGATGCGCCAACCAACATGGCAATTATTGGGCGCTATATCCTAACGCCAGATATTTTTGATATTCTTCGAAACACGAAGCCGAGCAAGGGTGGTGAGATCCAAATTACCGATGCACTTCTCACTCAAGCCAAACAAGGCAAGGTGATTGCCTATAAATTTAAAGGGAAACGCTTTGATTGCGGAGGTATTAAGGGCTTCGTAGAGGCTACAAATTACTTTGCCAACCAACAAGGTATTGTCTAAGCCTTAAGCAAAAATACATTTAACCCCAACGGCATGTGCGGTGTAACAACGAAAGAAAATACTCAGCCTAAGCCTTAGAAATTTCTCATCACCTAGCGCTTAAGCATCATACAAAATATCGGCAATATCAGATTGCGGTTTAAAACCTGGCACGGCTTTTATTAGTAACTGTCGTAGCTTATGCTGATCGCCACTATCAACAGCCTGTTCTAACTCATTAAGAATTAACTTTAAATCATCCCAGGCCAGCATCTCTTCCTCTGCGCGCAGGATCATTGGATTGTCTGTCTCAGAAACATTTCCACCAATCAGCAGCTCCTCATAAAGCTTTTCACCTGGCCTCAGACCGGTAAACTTAATCTCAATATCGCCGTTCGAGTTAAGCTTATCCTTAAGCCTTAGGCCGCTCAAACGAATCATCTTTTGAGCCAGGTCTAAAATTCGAACAGGCTCCCCCATATCAAGCACAAACACATCCCCGCCCTTCGCCATAGCGCCCGCCTGTATAACCAGCTCAACAGCCTCGGGTATGGTCATAAAATAACGCAGGATTTCAGGATCGGTCACGGTAACCGGCCCGCCCCCTTTAATCTGCTCTCTGAACAGCGGTACCACCGATCCACTGGAATCGAGCACATTGCCGAATCGTACAATGCTAAAGCATGTGCTGCTACCTGCTAAGGACTGCAATACCAATTCAGCCACACGCTTTGTTGCTCCCATGGTGTTGGTTGGGCGCACCGCCTTGTCCGTTGAAACAAGCACAAAAGTATCTACCCCATGATCGATCGCAAGCTGCGCGCAAGCAAGGGTGCCAAAAATATTATTACTCACCCCTTCATCATTGTTCGACTCGACCATCGGTACGTGTTTGTAGGCCGCCGCGTGATAGATTGTATTTACATCCAAGCGCCCCAGGATATGACTTAAGCGTTTACGGTTAGTAACAGAGCCCAGCAGTGGCAGTATCTCAACATTGGGCATGCCGACATTTACGAGTTCTTTATGAATCCCGTACAGGGCGAACTCACTTAGATCAAACAGCAGCAACACTTGGGGTTTTAAAGCTAGTATCTGCCGGCACAGCTCAGCACCAATCGAGCCGCCAGCGCCGGTCACCATGACCACTTTATTGGTAATGTTAAGGCACAATAGCTCCTTATTTGCAGAAACAGAATCACGGCCTAGCAAATCTTTGATGCTTACATCGCGCAAATCAGCAATTCTTAACTTGCCCTGGGCCAACTCTGCCACACTCGGCAATGAGCGCACAAGCACTTCATAAGGCTCCAAAAAATGGATAATTTTATTACGCTGGGCGCGGCTCAGTGATGGAATCGCCAGTAGCACTTCGGTGACGTTTTTTGTCTTAATCAGGTGCCCTAAATCATCCCTTGGAACAACACTAATGCCATGAATAGATTGGCCAAGCAGTGCAGCGTCATTGTCAATAAAAGCCGCCGTCTTGTACTCAGCCGACTGCGTTAAAGCAATCGACAGCTGCCTGCCTGCTGAGCCAGCTCCGTAAATTACCACATGAGTGCTCTCTAGGCTACTATCCCTATTGTCAACCCCTGAGAGAAGCCAGCGCGCTATCATCCGAGAGCCACCTATGGCTACGATGGCCAAAAGCCAATTAATAAATATAAGTGAGCGCAGTATCCCTTCAACCGCAGCAATATACCCAACCGCAGTCATATACCCAAGCAGGCCCAACACTAAGACGTATAACGATACCGCCTGAACAACGGCCCACAACGCCTTAAAGTCAATGTAACGAATCACTGAGCTGTACAAGCCAAAGCGCATAAAGATTGGAATGGCGACAACAGGCGCACCAAATACCACCCAATAAATCAAACCACTCTCTGGCAAGTAAAAGTGCCCAAGCCGGATCGAAAACGACAGCAGTATCGCTGACACCAGAAGCACAGAATCAACACCCAGCATGACAAGCTTCTTGTTACGCCGCGACAAATTAATGATTGTATCTAGCACACTACCTAAGTCCGTTTAAATGAATTATTTTACCCTTGATAAGGGCATTTATCAAAGGTCAGTTCGTTTCGTAAAAAAGGGTTTTTTGAATACATAGAATTTTATAAATCCAGTTCAAATAAGGTATATAGTTCGATTATAACCTTAACGCCATGACTGAAAAAGATAAACGCAGCGGTGGCCCAAAAACTAGCAAAGGTAAGGCCGCCTCCAGTCGCAACTCTGTCAGCCATGAACTCCCTTCAAGTCGATGGCTAGAAGCTAACGAGCAGTCACTCTTTGATCAGACTGTCGAGGAATTTAACGCTAACTTTGACCCACAATCCTCCATTGAGAGAGTCCTCATCTTAAAGCTAGCCGAGTGCAGCGTTAGGCTGATGCGAATCCAGAAAACTGAAAACGCCATGTTTGTTCTGATGATATCATCGACCTCAGAAACAAACTGCTTTTAAAGCTTGGCTATGAAATCATGTACTGACGCTCTGAAATTTGTCAATTTAGATTTGAAGATCTACAATATCTTGGCAACTCTAAACATGTACTCCTACTGAGGTGCTCTAGAACTAGTCAATACAACGAAGGAAAAATAATTTCAATATCTGGCTAACTATCTGAGATGATTTCAAGCTGGTAATTAGTAATTAGACAGGAGAGTGACTATATCCTTAGAAGTTTCAAACGAAATTTATCTACCAAATCATCCCTTACACCTACATCAATTAATCATATTTTAAAAAGCTTTCAGAAGCAAGCTGGTCTGAATCAAATTAGAGAACTGTCAGGCCAATACTTAAGAGTTAGTGCTGTAATTGACCTATTAAATAAAAACATTCCACTAGAGAAAATTTTGCTTAGAGGTAGCTAGAAATCAGAAGCTAGCGCAATAAGATATCTTAGAAATTGGAACGATAGAAATTGGCTAATTGTTGCTAACCATTATAATTAGCTAGAGCCACTTCAGTTAAAACGTCACATGTTTTTTGAATTTCTTCTTTAGTCAAAGTTGGATGCACTAAAAACATTAAACTCGTTTCTCCCAGCTCTTTAGCAACTAAAAGTCTTTCTTTAGGTCTAAATCCGGTATTGTCGAATGCCTTTTCTAAGTAGACCTCTGAACAAGATCCGGAATAGCAAGGCACACCTTTTTCATTGATCTCCATTATCATTTTGTCACGGAGTTCAACGCTGCCTTTAACAAAAATATAGCACTTATAAGCTGCATGCTCAATATAATCAGGAATAACAGGTACTCGCAATCCTTTGCACTGCTTAGCAGTATTCCATATTTTATTTGCGTTGTTTATACGTTTAGTATGCCAATCTATCATTCTTTTTAACTGAATTCTGCCAATTGCAGCCTGCATTTCAGTCATACGCCAATTAGTGCCAAATGATTCATGTAGCCATCTAAATCCTTCAGGATGCTTTCGTTCATACACAGCCTCATAACTCTTACCATGGTCTTTATATGCCCACATACTACGCCATAAAGATTCGTCATTAGTGGTTACCATTCCACCTTCACCACCAGTTGTCATAATCTTATCTTGGCAAAAACTCCAACAACCAATATGTCCAATTGAGCCAACAGGCTTACCTTTATACTTAGAACCATGAGCTTGGGCACAGTCTTCAATTACGAACAAGTTAAATTCATTAGCTAGATCCATTATTTCATCCATATCACATGGCCAGCCAGCTAAATGTACGCAAACGATGGTTTTAGTTTTTTCTGTAATTACGGATCGAATAGATTCTACTGTAATATTCTGAGAATCCAAATCAACATCAGTAAAAATAGGAATTGCTCCAGAATTTACAATAGATGAAACTGAAGCGATAAAGGTACGAGAAGTTACGATTACTTCATCACCAGCACCAATATCCAAAGCTTTAAATGCAACATCTAGAGCCAGCGTGCCGTTTCCAAGAGCTACTGCATATTTAGTGTCAGACCAATTAGTAAATTCCTTTTCAAATTTACGACACTCAGTGCCAGTCCAGTAATTGACTTGACTTGATAATACAACCTCATGAACTGCATCAGCCTCTTCTAAGGTGTATGAAGGCCATGATGAAAATTGATTATTTATCATTAGTTAATTTGTGGTCCACTTTAGCAGATTCGCCAAAATCAACGACGTTATCTGGAATATCTGGGTATTTCCAATCACTAAACCTTTCAATATTATCGTTCACGGTGTCAGCACTTCCTTTAAATTTTTCCATAGTGGTATGGATATTTTCATCTATATCTTTCCGAGCAATGACTTTTTTCATCGTAAGGAACAATATCTTTATATCAAGCCAAATTGATTGATTATCCACATACCATATATCCAAATCAAATTTTTTATCCCAACTAATTGCATTACGCCCATTAACTTGAGCCCAGCCAGTGATACCCGGCTTAATTTCATGGCGCCTAGATTGCTCTTCCGAATATAAAGGCAAATATTCTACTATAAAGGGGCGTGGCCCAACTAAACTCATATCACCTTTTAAAACATTCCATAATCCTGGTAACTCATCTAAACTAGTAGATCTAATAAATTTACCAAATTTAGTTAACCTGACATTATCAGGCTTTAATACTCCATTTTTATCAAACTCATTAGTCATTGTTCTAAACTTTAAAATACCGAATATTCTTCCATTTAACCCTATACGAGATTGTTTAAAAAATATTGGAGATCCTAGCTTACTTCTTACTATTAATGCAACCAATATAAAAACTGGCAGAAATAATAAGGCGCTTATTAGGATAAGTAGTATATCAAATGTTCTTTTTAACAAATCAAGTCCCGATTTTATTAAATACAATGTTAGATATTTTATGTACAAAATTTTCAATGGAGAAATAATTTTGATCTACAATCTTCTTATTGAAGGTTAGCCCATTTTCAATCTTAAGAAATACATTCACTACATCATCAACTTTTGGCAAGGAGTTAACTCCATAGTTATTATCCACTACCCATCTTGCAACACTGGTTTGTTCAGAGCATATTGATAGTATATTCATACCGCAAGATAAATACGAAGATGTTTTACTAGGAAAGGCATATTTTGCAACCTCATCATCTATTGGTAACAAGGCCCACTCGTATTTTGAAGTTAATTCGTTAGCTATAATCGCATCAACCAAGCCAACATAAATTACATCTTGATGCTTGCTGGATAATAAACGAATGTCGTCAGAATATAAACCTGCCCCAATAAATAAAAAAGGTAATACGCCGCCTTGCTCTTTATATTTATCAATACTCTTGAGGATTAATGGAATTCTTTGCTGTCTTCCTGCATTACCTGAAAAGACAAACCCAGTAATTTTACTTTTAGGGATGCTGGTTGAAGTGATCGTTGGGTTATCTAAAAGATAAATTTTAGAATTTGTCTTTGATCTTGTAACAATTTCATCTTTCATTGTTTGAGTTATAGTGACAATACTTGATGCGTTACGAATTACTAAGCTATCCACTTTCTTCAAGAAGGTAAATAAAACAGAATTTAATTTAACTATTATATTTAGCCCCTCTGGCTGTATATCTTGAATATGATATACATAGGATGATCTAGATATTTTTGAATACAAAAATACGATAAAAGGGACCAATAAAGGTGGATCTGTAGATACATATATATTTTTAGGTCGAGTTAATATTAAATTCAAAATAACCCAAAACATAAATATCAATGCGTCAAAAATACGATAAAGCAATTTAGTAGAAGAGTCACTTCTTGACTTGCATATCTTAAATATAACGCCTAAGCCCCTTCCACTTTCTGTAATTGTTTTTTTAAAATTCTCTGAAGATTGAGTGATGACAACAGAACTTTTACCATCTTGAAAAGTTTTTTCACTTAACTGTAGTAAGGATTCTCCTATAATTTGATTTTTAGGCCAAAAACTTCGATTTATAATAGCTAGATCGTACCTTTTTAATGCCACTTAATACTTCTTCCAAGTGACACGGTTAACATAATCTGTATAGCTGTGAATTATTCTCACAACTTTATCTGAGACATTAGGCATGGAATAATCATATACTTTTCTAACTAACCTATCAGAATCTCTTGGTTGGGATTCTAAAATTGACAAGCTTTGTAAAATCCTTTCACTTTCAAGTCCAGTCATAATAACCGCAGCCTCTTCCATACCTTCTGGCCTTTCGTGTGCTTCACGTAAGTTTAATGCTGGAAAATTCATAATAGATGATTCTTCATTAATAGTGCCACTATCTGAAAGCACCACTTTTGCAGAAATTTGTAATTTATTGTAATCTTTGAAGCCAAGTGGTTTTATAGATTGAACTAAACCGTGAAACTTTATACCTAGGGTATCTAAACGGTTTTGAGTGCGTGGATGTGTTGATACTATGACAGGCATGTTGTATGTTTCTGCAATTAAATTTAAAGAATTAATTAATTTTAAAAAGTTAACATCTGAATCAACATTCTCTTCACGATGAATACTCACTACAAAAAACTTATATTTTTTTAAATTTAATTTAAAAAGTATGTCAGAAGAATCTATGCCACTTCTGTAGGTATTAATCACTTCAAACATGGGACTACCAGTTTTAATAATCATGTCAGCGGGCAACCCTTCGCTTAACAGGTAGTCTCTAGCAATACTGCTATAGGTTAAATTAATATCTGCCATATGATCAACTAAACGCCTATTTATTTCTTCTGGAACTCGCTGATCAAAACAACGATTACCAGCTTCCATATGAAACGTTGGTATCTTTCTTCGTTTAGCAGGCAAAACCGCCATGCAACTATTTGTATCACCTAATACAAGCATAGCTTCTGGCTTGACTTCTGCCAAAATCTTATCAACTTTGATAATTACATTACCAATAGTTTCTGCGCTAGAAGATCCAGCAGCGTTTAAAAAATAATCTGGCCTTCTAATACCAAGATCATCAAAGAATATTTCATTTAATTCATAGTCATAGTTTTGGCCTGTATGAATTAAAATGTGATCACAATGCTCATCGAGTTTCTTCATAATACACGCTAGGCGAATAATTTCTGGGCGTGTACCTACAACTGTTATTATTTTTAATTTTTTCATATCTTATTTACTTTTGTACCTTGTAAGCTATAGTATCAGGATTATCAGGATCAAAAATTTCATTTGCCCAAAGCATAACTACTATTGCCTCTGAACCAATATTGGTAATATCATGAGACCACCCTGGCACAGTTTCAACAATTTTTAGTTTATTTCCAGAGGTGGCAATCACATAAGTTTCATCAGAAAAAATATGTCTGAAACTAAACCTTGCCTCACCCTGAACGACTAAAAATTTTTCAGTTTTAGAATGATGGTAATGACCACCTCTTGTCACTCCTGGTTTTGCAGTAAAAAATGAAAACTGGCCACTATCTTTAGTTTTCAACATCTCTGCAAAAACTCCCCGATCATCACCATAGGAAGGTAATGAGTATGAAAACTGCTCAGGAGAAAGATAACTTACATAAGTTGAATATAACTTACTAACAAGGCCAACACCAACTCCTTCTGAAACAAGAGAATTGCGACTTTCTCTAAAAAGCTCAATTTGAGTAGCTAAATCAACCAATTTAATTTTATATTCTGGCTGAATAGATAATTCTTTTTTATTGTCCTGTTGCCCTTGTATTACTCGAACAAATTCTTTAACTACATCATCTATATAAACCAAGTTTAATTCAAAAAATGGATCGTTAACCTTTATGGGAAGATTATGACTTATATTATGGCAAAATGTGGCTACAACAGAATTGTAATTAGGTTTACACCACTTTCCAAATACTCCTGGTAATCGATATATGTAAGTAGGATTCCCCGTATCACTCTCAAGTTTCTTCACAATCATCTCTGCATCTAACTTACTCTTACCATAAGCATTGTTAAGTATAGCCTGCATGGATGACGCTAAAATAATAGGTATTTTCCTACCTACAGAGCGCACTAATTCACAAATTGATGCCGTCAATCTTGCATTTACAGTATCAAAATATTTTTCGTCTAAAGGTCTATTTTCTCCTGCCAAGTGAACAATAAAGTCTGATTTTTTTATCAAATCTGGCAAGTCTTGAATAGAGTTTTCACGAGTATAAATCATGGTATTCAAACCCAACTCATTCAAATGAATAGTTAGGTTTGCCCCAATAAACCCATTTGCTCCTGTCACTAATACATTCATATTACTCTTCAGGATCAATACTCTCTTGAATAAATTTTAGTTTTTTTAGCAATAACTTCATACCTTTAACATCCAGCTGGACAGCATTATCTGAATTATATTCATCCGCATTAGTAATGCTTTTTTCTCCAGTATCTACATATTTAGCATAATTTAAATCTCTTAGGTCTGGAGGAATTCTATAGTAGTCACCCATATCCACAGCGAGTGACATTTCCTCTCTAGATAGTAACGACTCGTATCGCTTTTCACCATGTCTTGTACCAATAACTCGAGTTGGATAATTAGGCTTACCCATCAATTCACATAATGCTTGAGTAAGAACACCAACTGTTGCTGCAGGTGCTTTTTGTACAAAAATATCTCCAGACTTTCCATTGCTAAAAGCAAATAAAACTAGGTCTACCGCCTGATCTAGGCTCATCATAAATCGAGTCATACTGGGATCTGTGATAGTAATGGGATTACCATTTTTTATTTGGTCAATAAACAATGGTATAACTGAACCACGGCTAGCTATCACGTTTCCATATCTAGTACAGGCGATCATTGTGTCTTTGATATTTCTGCCTTTAGATACGACCACCCTCTCCATCATAGCCTTACTAATCCCCATTGCATTGATTGGGTAAACTGCCTTATCTGTACTAAGTGCAATTACTTTTTTAACACCTTCATTAATTGCTGAATTTAATAAGTTTTCAGTACCAATAACATTGGTTTTTACTGCCTGCATAGGATAGAACTCACAAGAAGGAACTTGTTTTAGTGCAGCCGCATGAAACACGTAATCAACTCCCCTTATTGCATCATCAATTGAGTTTTTATCCCTCACATCACCAATATAGAATTTAAGTTTATCGTTATTGTAAAACTTTCTCATGTCATCTTGTTTTAGCTCATCTCTGGAGAAAATTCGTATTTCTTTAATATCAGTAGTTAAAAATCTCCTTAATAAAGCATTACCAAATGAGCCTGTACCGCCTGTAATTAATAAAACCTTATTTTTGAACATTTATATCCTCATTAAATACATCTAAAATACTACTAAACTTTCACATTTCAATTTGCCTTAAAAACACCTTGTATTAATAAAATCTTCTCAATATAAGGCTTCTTTCAATTTATTACAATCATTATGGTGTTAAACAATACATCTTTGTTGAACAACTCGTGTTTAAAGATATTTTCTCTATATACCTTATTAGGGGTTCTCTTCATTAAGAGCGATAGTAATAATACCATTCTTAATACCTTCTATTACATTCAATCCCACATTCTCAATAACAGAAACGAAAATTAAAATCGTATTATTGAAAATAATTTTATTATTTTTTCTTAATCACTTATGTAGCAAAAAAATTGAATTTAAAAACTTTTACTTTATAGCCTTCCAAGGAAATATAAACCCTCTCCACTCCCCAATAAGAGAATATGGCTCTGATTTTAATCCATTTTTAAAGTGCGCTATACTCTTAGGTGTTGATGTATCTAAACCTCCAATATCGAACCAATCACACCCATTAGTTTTCGCATGTAAAATTGACTCCCATAAAAGAAGATAATTAACTTGTAATTCGCGTCCAACTTCTCCAGATATTCCAATGAAATAAGTTGTTGTATCACCATGGCGGACACTAACTAAAACTCCACAACAACTCTCAATACTTATTGAATTATCAGTATTTGCTATAAAAATATTAAACTGCCATTCTTCAGCTTTTTTTTGTTTTGCGAGAGATAAAATTAAAGTATCTGCCACTCCAACAAATTTATTTTCAACTTTAAGTTCTTTATATCGATCTAATAATATTTCTAAGTTTTCATTATTACCCTCTAATTCAGAAATATTAATATTAGAATTTTGAGCTTTCCTAAGACTATAACGCCACTTCTTTTTTAAATCCATTAACAGTTTTTTTTCATCTTTCTGAAGGTCCAAAAATCCAGAAGCATAAGGGGTTAGAACTAATTTTTTCAGTCCAAGATTATTTAGTAATTTACCAGCTAACTCTGAGTCGTTAATTTCTGGAGCAATTTGCACCAACCACCATCGCCTTTTTATGAATTCACCTAACAAAGCTGAAATAATGTTGCATATATGTTTACTATCTTGTCCATTTTCAGTCTGTTTTATAAGAAGGGGACCTCGATTCATTCTTGCTATCCCTCCAACAAGTGGGAGAGTCATGGAAAGCACTTGAGCCAAAGCAACAGCATTACCAGCTTCATTTATAATAAGAAATCGAACTACATTCCACTTACTTGTTTCTACCTTTGCATTGCCATACTGCCAACACTGGAGCATATTTATTTTCTGACAATTCTGTAAATTTTCTTTCCAGTCTGAATAGTTTGCTTCTCTAACCAAATACATAAAACTCCTCTAATTTGAGATATTCATCAAACTTGATCTTATATCGGCTGAGGCAATAGAACAATGAACTGGTAAAAAAAAGCGCGTTGCTCGCATTTCAATTGCCGCTCTATACTTCTCGGAATCTTTGACTACTTCGCATGGTAAATCAGGCCATGTGGATACTGGTATTTTAGATTTTTGCAGTAAATCAAAAAAAAACTCTGCTTTCTTAATATCATTTACAACAAATATAGCTTGATAAGGTAAATTAATTTCATAATAAGAAAACATATTTATATCATCTCCTAATATGTTGTTTTTTTTGAGATTTAAGCCCCATTCTTTTTGATTATTTTTTCTATTTTCTGACTCCTTATTTAAATCAGTCATATTGCTCAATAATTTTTTAGATAACTTGCTCATTTTTGGATGCGGTAATTGATTTAAATCTTGTATTTTATTTTCACTATTAAATAGTGTTATTTTGTAACTGAAATGTAGCCCTAGTTTTTGTATTAAACGCTTTGCCAGCCATTTGTATGAAAATAGGTTTGAGAACTGCCTCATATTGATTACAGAGTCATAAACCTCATTGAAATTAAATTTCTCTAATAAGTTGCTTGTTATATTGCTTGGCCCTTGTTCACGAATTACTAATAACCCTCCATCAGGAATTGCAAGAAGTTTATAAGGACTATAGATCACAAAGTCTCCTTGATTTCCAATTACTCCACTAGGTTTAAGACAATGCACTGCATCCTCGACTAACCACGCATCATTTTTTTTCGCCAAATCACAGAGCTCATCAGAAAATACCTCTTCTCCAAAGTAATGCACAAACAAAATAATATCAGGACTACAATTACCAAGCATTTTATTACACTCAATTAGATCAGGTTTTCCATTAGGTAACACAGGATAAAAATAAAGCGTTATTGGCAGAGAACGGATTGCTACAAGAGCTTCATCACAAAAATAACTAGGCACCCAAACCTTAACTTGATTGTTAGAGCTTATTAGTATTCTAAACTTAACAATTACATAAAGAGACCAAGCAGAACGAGAAAACCAATAGCTTTTTTCATTATTCAACAGCCAATACTTTACCAACTGTTCATTGGACAGTTGTTTATTTTTTATTGCCTTAGCAATATGCCCCCATTCAGGTAGTGGCGCGTAAGTTAAATTAGACATTAGCAAAAAATTATCAACACCATAAAAAACTTGGAATTCTTCTTATATAAGAATCTAATATTGTTGAAAAAAATAGATTTTGAACTTTGATTAATCGAAGTGTTTTAATAAAAAAAATAAGGCTCCAAAATCTCTTATTTCAAGAGTATTACTATTATGTTAGTATATATTATGGTCATACATATTTTGTTCATTTTTTTATTTTAGGAGCTGAACAATCTAACTAACCCATTTTCTTTCTGGAAGGCATGATTGCTACATATTTAAAACTTTTATTTATAAGAATATTTATTGTGCATTGCAAAAGCTATATGCAATGCCCATATCTGCGCTACACCAAAGCTTATTGCAACTTGGTAGTGAATTAAGGATATATGCAACATTGTAACAATGATAGCGTGAATATTTTTAACTTTAAAGATCAAGACTAAATTAAGCACTATTAACACTAGCGCATTAATTAAACCAATATCTTGTAAAATACTAAAATATCCAAAATCCCTATGCATTAATAGTCCTTGTTTGTCTGGATATCCAAAAAGTTTTTCACTAATACTCATGTCCCACCAATAAAGTGGGTGAATCATAAACATATCAAAATAAATTTTAAAAGAAAGTGTATTAGAATAAAACAAATAAATAAAAAAAATAGTAGATAAAAATATGGGAATTATTGATTTATAAAAATTTTTCACACATAATGCAAATACTAACATCACGATTGAAGTCAGTGAAAAGCAAATAAAAAACATAATAATTGAAATATTCCACCAAAAAGTATATTTATTAAAAATAAAAAGAGAGATCACTAATATCATTGAAGCAATTTGTGGGCTATTAAATATAGTTACGGGAACAACCATTTCATAACCAATAAGATGACCAAGCTTTGAGCTTAATGATGAATGTATAATTTCATGTCCTTTTGATAAAAAGCTGTTAAAAAACTCATCGGATATAACGTTTATAATGACCAGCTCAATAAAAATTGTTATGGCCAATAATTTATACAAAAGTACGAAATTAAAACTATATTTTTTGTCCATCATTGTGAAGAAAAGCAGTCCATATATTAATGGACTCAAAGTTGATGTATATGTAGAACCAACAATTACCAATCCTACTGTGGTTATTGTAAATATAATGATAATGGCAGTAATATTCTTTTTATAAATATATTGTCTTTGTAATATTACAAATAAAGCAAAAATAAACACTATGGCATAAGGGATTCTATGTAAATTTATTTCTAAAATAAACTGTAATATCACTAAAACCAAAGACAATATCACTACTAAATTTATCGCGAAACCTGAAAAAAATATGTTTTTACTATTGACGTTATTTAATAAATGTAACACGATGTCACACCTCAACTAATGTATGAAAATTTTGCATTTAGCCCACTCTTAAAATGCATGATACATTTAGGGGTTGGAGAATTCAATTCTCCAATAGCAAGCCAACTAACTCTATTGAGTTTTATACATAGTATTAACTCCCAAAGTAATAAATAACTCAATTGCAGTTTTCGCCTTTTAGCATTTGTTACACCAATCAAATGTGTTGATGCATCTACATGTTGAATACTTGCACTCATATCCACCTCTTTTTCGACTATTTTATGCGGAAAAAATATTAATTTTAATAAGAAATTTCACTTAAGTATAGGTACATAAGTTAAATCCATGAGTCCAATAACTTACGAGATTTTTTATACTTAAAGTCAGCAGCTCCATTAAGAAATGCAGCTAATAAATTATTATCAAAAAGTGTATATTCATAGTTTTCTAATTGTGTTGCTGCAGAATCACGACATATAGATAAAGGGGATAGCGACTGTGCATTATCACCACGGATTCCTGAGTAAATATATTGATACTCATTACGTGCAACTGACAGTGCCTTTTCACTAAAACTATCAATATCACCAAATGTAAAAGCAAAATGTTTCACATCCACTCCTAAATTTTTCTTAATGCACTCAGCACTAACAATTAACTCATCATAAAGCTCTTCATCGCTATGACAATTACTCAAGCGAGTATGCTTTCTTGTGTGTGCTCCTATTGTATGGCCTTTATCAAGCAAAAATTGAAGATCTGACCAATGCATATTAGCCCAGTTATCAGGAACATCTTCTACAGCTATATCGGGATCAATGTGATCTGCAATAAATTGACGGGCGTAACAATTATCTTCTAAATCAACAAAGTCAGAAACCACAAAAAAAATAGCCTTTATACCCATAGGGTTTAGAATCTTTTCAGCAACAATACGATTACTTATTAAGCCATCATCAAAAGAAATTAATAAATTAGCGCCTATAATAGGCTCATTGCCAGATATAAATTTTTCAAATTTTTCTGGTGAAATAATAGACCAGTGTTTTTTTAACCAAACAAGTTGTTTTTTAAACGCATCTTCTTGTTCTGGTGGAATATCATGAAAAATCAAAACTCTAAGTTGGTTTGGAGAAATGACTCCAATTTTTAAACCAATTATTCTAATTATCTGAATTAATGGATTGCTATAAGCTATTATTTTATGATGGAGAGACAAAAATTATTTACCTAAAATATTAAAGTTTACCAATAAAAGAGCGAATACCAATAAAGGCTTTTCTTAAGGAAATTATATACATTGGAGAAGCTAAATAAAATATTACTTTAAATAAAGTATTAGGTAATAGTATTATTAATGGTGCCAACATAAAACCATAACCAATTCTATGATGAATTGTCTTTCTCATTGTCGCAAACTCACTAATAGTGAGTTTTTGCATCGTATTAACCTTATCTAAAAAATTATAAAGATTTTTAGATATATCTATAATATTTGATTTGCTAAAATAAATAGCCTCAGATCTTACTGTCAACACAGTCAATATATCATCTATATTTTGATCACCAATAAAAAAATTTATTGCATTCTTATGGGCCCTTAAACTAGAGAAAGCTTGATCATCATTCCTCAATATTGACTGCCTTTGATTATGCTCCCTTTGTAATAAATGAAATTTTTCAACAACCGACCCCCCAAGACGTTTTATAGCGATTCTACTCCATAATTCATAATCTGCTGATAGCCCATAAGAAATATCATAACAATTTAATTTTAAGATATCATCTTTAACAAACATAACAGATGGGTGCCAAACTGGACATAGCCCAAGTAAAGTGTAACCAAGAAAAGCCCCATAATTATCCAAACATCTTTTTGCCTCTCTTATCTTATTTCCTTCTGAATCTATCACATATTCCCAAGAAGAAATAATGGATATTCTTTGGTGACTCGCTAGAAAATCGTACTGCTCCTCAAGTCTCTTTGGTAAGCAGACGTCGTCTTGATCAAAACGTGCAATATACTTTCCTTTAGCTATTTTTAAGCCTTTGTTAAGGGAGGCCACTTGACCTATATTTTTACTATTCTGAATAAATACAATCCTATGGTCATTGTAGGATTTTATTATTTCAACAGAGTTATCTGTACTTGCATCATCAATAATTAAAAAATCAAAATCACTAAATGTTTGATTAAGTATACTTTCTATAGCCTTTTCTAAGTATAGACTACCGTTATAAATGGTAGTTAAAACTGTTATTGTTGGTTTCATATATTACAAGTGAAATTTATTTTAGAATAGTTAAAAAATACTATTTTCCTCTAAGAAATCTGGACAAATATGTTTTTGGATATGCATTTTCAATAACCTTAAACCCTATGCGATTGAAAAAACCAACAGCCCCAGGCGTGTCTTCATGAACAAGTAACAAAGCTCGAGTAGCATTGGTTTCACTTTGTAAATATTTTATGATAGTCAAAATGACGTCTAGGGTTACCCATTTCCCCCTTGCACTGGGAATGGTAAAAGCATTTCCTAAGTAAGCATCATTCTGACACAACAATTTTTTGTTAAATGGCGTTTGAACTAGAGGTGATTCTATTGCAGAATCAAACACCATGAAATAGTGTACTAACTTATCATCTACTTCAGCAATAAAACAGTTAACACCCGACTCGCGAAACTGATTAAAGTATTTCTTATCAAATTCTTGATTATGTCCCATATGGGGATAAAGATCATTTTTAATTTTTATATAATCTTTAGCTTCAGCTCTTCGTATGACTACTGACTCGTCTTTCTTGGGCAAAGAAAAAGGCGGCGTCATTAAATTTATTTCAAAAAATGTAAATTTCCATTTTTCAGTCAAATTGTATCGAATATATTCTGATAATATTGACACTATCCCAGAAATACCATTGTTCTGAAATTCTTGAAATAGACGGTTTAATTTATCTTTAAAAATTGAAGTGGCTCTTGCTACCTTGATCATTACTGCATTATACCACCACCATTTATTACAATATTTACTCCATTTAAATAGTTTGACTGATCTGAAGCTAGAAAAGAAATGACGCTCGAAACATCATCAGGTTGTGCGTTTCTACTGAGTGGGTTTTGATACGCTGTTAACTCAATTAACTTTGCCGGAAGATCGTCTAATAAAGGGGTTTCTACCATTCCAGGTGAAATCATATTTACAGTACTATTGTATTGAGATAACTCAATCGCCATAGTTTTTGCCATACCCATAGCTGCATATTTTGAAGTCACATAATGTGATAGACCTTTTGGTGGTACACCAATACAATATTCAGTTAATAAAATAATAAATTTTGTTTTATATTTTGCTTTAAGTTGCGCTCTTAAATATCTAACAACGAAAAAGAGTGGTTTAACTTGTATGTCAAAATGATTAGTATATTCATCCCATTCTAAATCAAGGATTCTATGATTTGTTAATTTACTTGTCGCTGTAAAAACTACTACATCTATCTTACCATTTAGCAGGGATATTTCCTTAATCAAGCTATTTATATTCTTTTCGTGTGACAAGTCACATTGAAAGATTTCAATTAAATTTGGATTAAATCTATCAAATATTTTTTCTAGTTCATCTTTATTTTTTAAATATGTAGCACATACTTTGAATCCATCTGTCAAAAGTCGCTCAACAGCTGAAAAACCTATTCCTCCACTTCCTCCTAAAACTAGTGCAATTTTATTTTTCATAAGTTTTGTTATATATATTATTCAATAAATTGAATTTGAGCCTCACCTGAGATAATCAGATCATGGCCTCTAGTTATTTCAGTACTCATAATTATAATTTTTAAAGCATCTACTTTACGCAATACTATACCACTAACCAGAACAGTTTCATTGTAAAACAAGGGCATCTTAAACTTTAATGTTTGACCTAAATACAGGCTATTTTGGCCAGGACAATACATCCCTACTAAAGTAGAAAAAAGACTTGCAGTAAGCATTCCATGAACGATATTTTTTCCAAACTGACTTTTTTTTGCAAATTTTTCATTAACATGAAGAGGATTTTGATCTCCAGTCAGTATAGAATAATCATTTACATCTTCACTTGTAATAGTTCGAGAAAATGAATATTTTGAGCCAATTTTAATTTCATTATAATGAAGAATTTTTGCAATATTTTTCATTTAGAATTTAATTAAAGATAATGCCATGTCTAATAAGTGCGTTTTTTATATCTTCTACATTAGAAACTGAATATACCTCATCTATAGAAAATTGAACCTCAAATTCAGATTCAAGCTCTGAGACCATAACTAATGCATTGAAGGAATCCCATGATTCGGTATTTTCAGGAGATGTATCGTTATTTATTGAATTTTCATCAATATTTAAAACACTTGAAATAAGCATCATAAGCTTTTGATTATTCGAAGTCATTTAAATCCCATTACAAAACTTTATATTTTATATAACTTGGGAATAAATAGGTCTTCTTTGTGTCAAACCTCCAAGTGCTTCTTTGTTCTGTACCATCAATTTTTTTAAATCCATTATTTGGATAAAAATCCCTAACAAGAGAGTTCTTTTTTGATTCAAAAAAATACCCAAATACGAATTTAACATTATTAGCTTTTGCATCATTAATGACATATGACAATAAAACCTCTTCAGCTTTTCTTCCAATAACCCTGCAACTAAGAAGAAATGTTTCAATTTGCCAGCTAGTAGAGTCTTTAATATTAATTATTGTAAGACCTGTCAGGCCATTATCACCAAATTTATCAATAACTCTTATTGAAATTATACGAAAATTATCATCATTAACAATTTTTTGGATTTTTTCTTCGGTAAGTCTTTTAGTAGTTAAATTGAATTGATTGGTTTTTTGAGTTAATTGAGCAATACGAGGAATCATGTTTGTCGCAACCTCCTCAATATAAACAATTAAATTGAGAGTTTGCAAATAATCTGATAATGTTGTAGTATTTTTTAAAAGATTATTCCTGTTTTTTTCAGCTTGATACATTTCGTTTCTCTGAACATCTTCATGCGAAAGAGATAAAGTTTCAAAGCAACTGAGATCTTCTAAAGTACTCACATATTGAGAGAAATCTTTAGGTAAGTCAACTACTATAACCTCTGGTAGAAGTGTTTTTACCATATCACGATTCATTTGATCATCGTCAAAAAATACTATACTATCAAGGCCAATATTAATCTCCTCGGCAAGTGATTTCAAATTTGACACTTTATCTTCCCAATTTATTCGAGTTGCAGCAAAACAATCCTCTCTTAAAGCCATGTAAGGATGATTTTTTATCACATTCATAGCGTCTTCTTCATTATTTTTGCTATTGATTGCTAGAATAATCCCTCTATTGTGAAGAGCAAGCAATTTTTTTTGAAATTCTAAAAACGACCTTCCTTCTGGTGTTGGTCCAAGGTTAACTCCTTCCAGACCAACTTCACCAACTATACCGCCCCATAGAGTATTATCTAGGTCTAAAACTATACATTTTTTAGTTTTAAATGTTAATGGCTGAATATATTTAGAATAATCAGAACACAAATTTGGGATAAATTGAGTTTTAACCTTTATATCAGCAAGATAATACATCTTGTAATCTAAAATGTTTGTTTTTCCAATCTTTGAACAAAATGCATTGAAATCATAAATAAATACTTGATTGCTCAATTTATACTTATCTCTAAGTCCTCTATTCACATCCTCTATAGATTCTAAAAATCCATAAGTCTCTTTACTCTCTATAATTCCAATAGGAGAATATATTGGAACTGCAAGATTATGCAACAGGACCTTAGCAGAAGTTTTAAAAGTAATTTCATTAATGAATGATTCAAAAAAAATAATTGTCTCAGATAGCCAAGATTTTCTTTCCTCTGTTGTTTTTTGATATGGAAGAAGCTCATAACTTTCAGCAATTGCTTTAAAGTCAATATTAACGATAATTAAGTCTGGATTAAAAGAGTAAAGATGACTTTGGCTATTTAAAATCTCTTGCGCATACTGACCATATTCAGCTGTATAGATCTCAGGAAAAACATTGAATGAACTGCATTGGGCAACCAGCACATCACTTACCCCATTCATTGAGGAGCTAGAAAGAATCGCAATCTTAATTGATGAGTCAATTTGTAGTTTATTCTGACTATTTAATATTGCTAATTTTTTTCCTAAAGATAGGTAATCTGTAAAACTTTCAGAAGAACTTTGATTAAATACTTCAACTGGAGTGTCCATAATATTATGAAAGAATATTAAGTTACTTAACTATCATGTCTGAATAATATGCTTCTAAATAATCTTTTAAAGCAACACGCCAATCACGCATAATATTTAAATCAAGATTATCTAATCGCTTATTTACTAGTCGCTCACATTCTGGGCGCTCAGCAAAATATTCTTCAGAAAAAAATTCAGAGGTTACTTCATTTACTTCTACTTGGTCTTTTAGACCAAGTAAAGATATTAACTCATTAGCAACCTCAAGCCTTCCTGATAGGCCTTTGCAAACCATATTGAAGAGCCCACACTCGCCTTTATTAATAAGAATTTTAACATTATTAGCAAAATCATGGGTATATGTTGGCGTTCCAAGCTTATCATTTACAACGTTAAGCGAAGAAGCGCCCTCAGTAATTTGTTTGATAAGCTTTTGGATAAATTTTTTGTCTTTCCTTTCGCCTCCCCCCATCATCCAGCCAGCACGACAAATTATGTGATTATTTGAATTTTCTTGAACATATACTTCACCTAAATATTTAGAACGCCCATAATGCCCAAGTGGTTTAGGTTTATCTGATTCATCATATGTTTCTTTCTTACCATCAAATATTCCTGCTGTGCTGATGTATAACAAAGGAATATTTAAATCATTTGCAATACCAACCGCATGCTTAACTGATTCGGTATTTGTTTCATATGTATCTTCTTCATGCAGCTCACAATATTCTAAATCAGTATACGCACCAATATGAAAAAGGTAATCAGGGTTAAATTCAACAACTTCTTTTCTATATGCATCAGCATCACGAAAATCTAAATATGAAAGCCAATCTTCATTAACATCTATATCAGAACATTTCAAATCATATTCATTTCTAAACTGTTCATAAAATGCCTCACCTAACATTCCACCAACACCCGCCATATAAATTTTTTGCATCTATATTCCTTTTTATTTAATATTCTTATGCAAAAACCGATCAATTCCTTTCTGAGAAATCGGCTCAAAGAAATCATTTCGAATTTTTTTACCTATCTTATTTAATTCTTTGGACATTAATATATCTCTATATAAAAATGATTTTAAAGCAAAAGCTATCTCTTCAGTAGTTTTTGCAGAGGAGAAAATTTTACTAGGAATGGAGTCAGGTAGGGGATTATATGAAAGTCCACTAGTATAAGGCATTACTATTACTGGTATACCACAAGCTAATGCCTCCAGACATGTACTGGATGCATCTGTTAATAGGACTGCAGTATTTTTTAGAACAACTGAAAATGATTTTTCTTCTGTAACTTGAATATTTAAATTATTTTTTCTTGCTATTTCTTTAATTAATCTGACGTTTTGCGTAGGATGAGGCTTTATTATGAAAGGGTTATTTGTATCATCAAACTTAAGAAAAACGTTAACTCTTTGTATTTTTTTAATCATTTCTATTGACATATCAATAGAAATTGGGAGAGCTATGAGCGCCCTATTTTTTTCAGTATTATATTTATAATCAAAATCCCAAACATAAGCTGATTTAAAAGATGGAACTATTCTTACACCAAGTTTTGGAAAAAATTCAGTTAGTGATTTACGTGAGCCTTCTGCCTGAATTGCAATTTCATCAGGTAAGCACCTTGCCTCATATTCTATAGGAATTGGAAATAAACTAAGATATGCAGGTTGACCATGGACTGGTCTATAACCAACTATAGTGGTTTCTGGATAAAAATAATGAAAAGCAAAAGACCAAGACTTATCAACACTCTGGCCTTCAAACCAATCAATAGATAAGGCAACATCTATGTCCTGGTTTCTTAAGTTTCTAACAAAGTCGAAATTTAACAAAGAGTCTATTACTGAAGGTTTATCTGTATTATTTAACAATTCCTCTTTAACAAGTGGACCAATATCATAATTAAGAAAAGTAAAAGGCTCAATTTTCATCTTCCGAATATTCCGAAAATGGCTAAATGTTTTGACAATATTTTTAAAATACAAAAAATCTTCTTTTATTATAAAATTACGCGAATTACTTCTTAAGCTCTTAAATACCTTATGCATTTTAGTTAAAGGAGTGTCAACAATAGTTGGAATAAAATAGGTAGTAGCTTTGGTATCGGCACTTAGATTATTCCAAAATTCACCATACCATCGATCTGTATTTATAAATTTTTCCAACATATATGTATCAATCAATACTAATGATTTTCCCATAATATCTTTAGTATTAATTTTGCCACTTAGCCTTGAAATTAATAATTGAATGGACTTTTGAAAAATGAAAAAAGGAAGTGCTAATTTACTTTTTATTTGTTTAGTGAATTTTTTTCTTATATATATTAATCTACAATCATTAATATCAAAATCTTTAAATAATTGAATTAAAATTATTTGTAATGCTGAATTATTTACCAAAACTTTACTGCAGTAAAACATTCTATTTTTAATTAAATACTCAACTAGAAGCAAGCAACACAGATTATGATACAACGGGCTAGCATAAGTATTTCGACTTGCAGGGCCTTCAACCCACCAATCAAGATTCCCTATAAAAGGCCTAGATAATGTTGAGACAATCTCATTAAAATTAGATCGAAAATCATAAGATATTTGATTAAATATGTCTGCTATTTCAGGATCAAAGCTTCCCTTGAATCGTAAGTCTAGGACTTGAGTCATAATTAGATCCTAATCTTTCCTTGCTTATTATTAGCTAAAAATTTTGGCATGATTACGATAACGACCCATAAAAAAGCTCTATCCAATCTATTCTAAAATTTTTCTTATAAATTTCGTTTCTAAGATGAGATTTAACATAAATCATTTTTCTCAATTTATACACTTTCAAGCATTAACCATATTTAATTGTAAGTTTATGTAAAAATTTATCATTATCCAACATATTTCCATACAATTAATTCGTTAAAAAAACCACAATCCCTTAAGAATCTTATTAAATCCATTAGCCTATCCCAAGAAACTATTATTTTAGAAAACCTTAAAGTAAATCAGATATAGATTTAAATGAAGAAATATTGTTGCTGTCACAATAATTCTTCCAATCTTTAAATTCAGTCCAATCACTAATAAATAAAAAATCTAAATTAAATCGACTTGATACTTCAAAATCATATTTACTATCACCTAAGTATACTGCAGGGAATTCAATTTGGCCTTTTTGAAATAAAGATTTTAATATTTTATCTTTTGTCATTGGACCCCCATATATCCCACCATCAAACAAGTCAATTAGTGATCTATTATAAAAAATATCTCTTAATTCACTTTGAACTCCGCCAGAAACAACAAGCCACTTAGTATCAGGAAGTTTTTCTCGTAACATGAAAAGAGATGGTGAAATTTCACAACTCATTAACCCTTTGTATATTTCTTTACCAACTTCTTCAACTAGTTCTTCAACACCTGGGCCCGAAACCCCAGAAGGGAGTATATTATTTAAAAAAAATGAAAAAAAATACTCTCGAGGATTACCTGTGTTTTTCGCAAGATATTCAATTAATAAATTTGCAGGCCCAGCCCCATAATAATAAGATGCAACTTTGTAATACGCCCTCTGCTTAACTTGATTTGAATTTAATATGACCCCATCACAATCAAATATTACTGTCTTTGCATTATCTATCATAAAATATTATGTAATAACTTAGAAAATTAATCTAGCTTTTTTTTTCGAATTACCTCTTCAACTCTTATTACATCCTCTGGCACATCAACTGCTAAACTAGCTTTTTTAGTTTCTACAATCCTTATAGTTGAGCCAATATCTAAGAACCTAAGTATCTCTATATCTTCGTAATGCTCTAGTGTGCCTTTTCTTCCAAAGTCAACATAAGCTTGCAACTCTTCCTTATTAAATGCATAAATACAGACCTGCTTAAAGTAGGTTGGAGGCTTCAATTGCTTCGATTTTGAGCCTGGTATTAATTGGCGTGACATATACATCACTTCATTATTCTCATTAAAAACAACTTTAGGAATATTTACGCTTTCTGGGTCTTCATTATCAGAAATTTTGCAATAACCATTAATAATTTCATTTGGATATTTCTTTTTTGCATCAATGATTGACAGAATATCATTAGGGTCTAGAAGAGGCTCATCACCCTGGACATTAATATATATATCTGCATCAATCTGGTTTGCCGCATCAGCAATACGGTCTGTTCCGGTCAATGCCTTTTCACTCGTCATTACTACACTAAAGCCAGCATCCTCTACCACCTTTTTAATTCTTGAGTCATCAGTTGCAATGAAAACAGATTCAATGGGTATAGCCTGCACGCACAACTCTGCCACCCAAAGTATCATTGGCTTGCCTAAAATGGGTGTTAAAGGTTTTCCTGGAAAGCGAGAAGACTTAAAGCGTGCTGGTATTATGATTACAGTTTTCATTTAAAGAGCATAAATAGATGTAGAGTCAATATTATATGAAGTAGGGGTAACTGCTAATACTGGAACAGCAGATTTAGTATCGTTATGAGCTTTAAAAACTATATCATTTTCAAGACGTCTCGGATCATCTGTGGTATATCCATCAAAGCCAGCCAAGAAAATCTGCTTTGCTTTACCACTACTGGCAACAGCAAGAGCATAACTTATAACTAAAGGTCTTGACAAGTTGCACCAAGTTTTATCATACACTTGTTTAGAGTTTTGAACTCCCAACCCATAATCAAGTATTTCTATCGAAGTTAAAAGGTTCAAAACATCAATAGGAAGGCAAGACGCAGGAATTATTAGAGGCTTAGAAAGCTTATTCAGCCTCTCAAAATCTATCTTTAAACGCAGAGGATGGCAAGCTATCCTAACATCAATTAATTCATCACTGATTGAAGATTGAGCATTTAGGGCCACTACCAATGGTTTTGAATTTTTTATATAAGCCTCAATTGCTTTTTTATGTGCAGATGCACCAGGGCCTGAACCAATTAGTAAAACCTCTTTGCCCTCAAATAAATTAATTGGGGACCAATTACCTTTTGGCTCATTTGAATAGTAATTCATAGCCTCACCTAAAATATTTTTTGAATATTTCTTTCCCATTTTTGAGCCCAAATGTTTAATGACAGAAATAATATCTTCATCTTTATATCGTGAATCTGACATCATTTCTTGCACATAAGTTGGGTGCACACTATTTTTCCCTGAAAGATAATAAAATGGATTAGTACCCCATCCATACTTATCCTTTAAGGGATTAAATTTCTTAGATATTAATGAAATAAGAGGCTTTATATTAAGCTCAGTATTTTTTATATCTGAAATTTCGATTGCTAACAGCTCGGTATTTACATTTCCAGCACCTCGACCCATACCTGTTACAGTTGAGTCGACCCATGTAATACCGTTATTAATTGCAAATAATGTATTTGACAAAGCCATGCCCATATTATCATGCGCATGAATACCTAATTCACCCCGCCAATGCGTACGAAATAATTCAATTACACTTAAGACTTTTTCAGTATTCATATTTCCCAAACTATCTGCAAAGTAAAGAACTTCGATTTGATATTTTGAGGCTTCTTTCGCAAGATGAATAAGCTCAGTAGAGTCACACTCACTGACCTGCATTAAGTTAAAGCCAATTTTAAAACCTTTTTCATTTAAGAGCTTAACTGCTTTAAGTGCTTCAATAAACTCATAAGTATGGGAAGCTATACGAATAATAGAAATATTAGATGCCTCAGAGTTTTTAGTAAATAATTGAGTTAATTTATGCTCATTATATTTTCCTTCATCAATAATTTCAGAAGCATTGATCATGACACACACTTCTAAATCTTTTGGAATCTCTAATGACTGAATAAAAGAGTCTGTTGTATATGCACAAGCTCCTCGAAATCCATTCTGATTTTGGGTTCTAAAGCCAAGTTCAACTACATTTACTCCTGCATCATTAACTGCATAAATATAATCTTGTACCAAATCATGGTCAAAGTTCCATTCATTATAATAACCACCATCTCGCAAGGTGCAGTCTAAAAAAGTTGGTAAAGTCATAAAAAATTATTACCTATGAAATTAGCAGAGTAAATCGAGCTGCTTAGGTAAATGATTATATCAAATATAAAGAAATAAAGAAATAAAGAAATAAAGAAATAAAGAATTCTTGTTTAAGCTAATTAAGAAATAATTACCTTATCATCGCCCCACAGTTTTTTATATTTAGATGCTGCTTGAGACATTACTTCCTCCCTGTCCAAGCCATTATCAAAACCATCAACAAGCCATTTTAGATAAGTTCCCATCCTGTTAGCTGCTAACCCATCTCTAAACGGATCAAATTCATCAATAATTGATGACCAATCCCCAAATCCATCAACACTATTTGGTGTGTTAAAATAATCCATTAATGCATCTATTGCTGAAGGCCAGTCTTGAAATACAACCTTACCCTTTGGTAAGTCATATAGCCTAGAATATGGTGATCCTTCTCGATCAATAAGCAATGTTGGCAACCCCTCTAGGGCGCACTCTAGCGCAGCTGTTCCAGCATTAAGGTGTCCATGAATACAAACGTCTGAAGCGAGACCTGCCAGAATAGGAGCTGCACTAGTTGAATGCCTGCCAGAGTCTTCAAAAATATGACACCTTCCAGTCACTAAAGCTTTATCCAATAACTTTTCAACATGACCCAATCTTTGGCGCAAATTAATAGCTCTTTTTGGTTTAAAAATAACTCCTAACCAAGGAATTTCAAGAACTTTTTCTAAAATATAGCTATAATTTTCGCGTTGCAGCTCGTGACCTGTATGCCACCTCATATCATCACCTGAGTTTTCATCTATTACAAAAACAATTTTTTTAGCTCCATTTGCTTCTAGCTTGGCACGCAATTGATTAGCGTTATCTAACAATAAAGCAGCTGCATAATCTTTAGGATAGCCAATAATTACATTGTATTTTATTTTAGAGTTAATTTTTTTATCAATTTCAGTGCTAAATTTTGAATGACTAAAAACAACATCAGAATTAATTAAACAATCTATATTGCAAATACCATCAAAAGCCATTTGCCAGTTAACTGAGATTCCCTCATTATCTTTGATTGCATCAGACCAAGCAATATGATCATTTGTATACTTATTCCATGATAAGAAAATTTTTACATCATGTTTTTTAAACAAAGATGCATTATTTAATCTCTCTAATACATAAGAATTCAATATAGATTTAATTAAACTATACTCATATTTAAATTCTCTTGAGTAATTTAACCTTGGCTGGTTATACTTTATTAAATCATTAGCATTAAAATAAGAGCCCTCACCAATTGAGGAAATACCACGTTTTATAAAGTAGTCTTTCTCATCAGCAGAAAAGTGCTTGTAGAGAACATTTTTAGGCTGGAAATTTGAATTTAGTTGCCAAAAAAAATCTGAGTGCATCCCATCATTAATTAAGTTAGTGTCGCCACGACCATCAAGAAACAGTTTACTACTAGACGAATTTAGAT
>Ga0209482_1000542_pt1 | contig 31852 bp, 26 predicted proteins | sample CoawatmetaG10DNA_FD_187512 | JGI IMG/M metagenome (GOLD analysis project Ga0209482, IMG submission 187512) | Marine microbial communities from the West Antarctic Peninsula - Coastal water metaG104-DNA (SPAdes) (version 2) | ecosystem: Environmental > Aquatic > Marine > Coastal ...
GACCAGCATACGACCGAAGACTAGACCTAAGAAGTTATGAGGGTATCGTGTGAGACGGGGTTATTCGATAGTTAATGTTAGCGCATTTGGTAGCGAATCAATCCGAAAGACATGACCAAAAACAACTGCCCTTGGGCGATTGTGGTTACGTTTTACCGCCTCACTCGACTTTTATAAATCACGCTAACGTCGTTAGCAACAACAACTTTCGGGCAGGTGCCCGAATACAAATGGAGACTACTATGGGATACGATCACAAAAGAGTACCTGCACTTATAGCAGCGTCTAACGAACGGCACCAACTCAACGGAGAGCGAATTATATATGAACTAAAAAACTTCTGCCATGTTTTAGAAGGTTCGATGCGTGGAGTTAAAACAGTTATGCGGACCGCGAACACTGCGTGGGTCTACATGGAAGGCGAAGACATGGCGATGGGGTGGGTAGGCTACGGTGACTTCCAGACCAGCCGAACCGCAAGGGATAACAAGTACGCCGTGTATGCACGAGGTATACGCAACATGAAGTACAACGACATGAACGAGCAGCACTTCATGCGTGTGGCCCTGAAGATAAATGTGGCCCTGAAACATGCTAAGGCGTACTTAATTAACTACTCTACATCCGAGACTGCGCAAGCCCTAAGCGTACCCGTGAGAAGAGATGTTGATGAGGTACGCAAAGCAGCGCAACGTGCGTATCAAGTTGCTTTAGAGACTGTTGGCATAGAGGCAAGTAAGTACACTAACAAAACTGGTCCACTCTTACAGGAGCTAGGTTACATGGTGCTGAGTGGGCATACCTTTACAAGCCCTGAGTTGGGCGCAAACATTCAAGACATGCTCAACAAGAAGAAGGTAAGCGCCCGTTTCAAAAACGACGCTGTTGTGCCTATGGACTTCGTGCGCGTGTACACAACGAGCTACGGCGAACAACGTGTGGACACTGTTCGGATAAAAGACATAACACATTACAGGCGTGAGATAGACACAGACCACAACCGAACGTGGCTTGCCAAAGAACTACCCGAAGAACTTATGGGTAAGATCGCGGTCATGGCTATGTGTCAAGACGATGAGTTCGTAGAGGACGTGGGCTTCAAGGTAAGCGACAATATGTTCTACCTCTATGTAGAAGATGTTACCACGTGAGTACGTCAGACGATAGCACATACCGAGTAATCCTATCAAACGAGACTAAAACTGTCTCCGTGGAATGCTTTGGTATGTACCCGCTTGACAGAAGTGTTGACGGTACTTATGCTTCTGTGGACGAGCTACCCGAATGGATACAATCTAAGCTGGCTGTATTGTCTATGCTGGATGTCCCACCACCACTAAGTGATGTGGAAGGTGTGGGCAGTAAGCTAAGTCCTTATCTATATTGGGTGTACCCTTAAATTCGGGCAGGTGCCCGAAACTCAACGGGGTGGTTAGCGCCACCCCCACAACTGGTATCGATGGAGATTACTATGACCCCCGAAGCAAAAGTTAAGAAGGTTGTTGTCAAACAACTAAAAGAATTAGGTGCGTATTATTTTTACCCTGCCACTGGCGGCTACGGCAAGAGCGGTGTGCCTGACATAGTAGGGTGTTACAAAGGGTTCTTCTTTGGGTTTGAGTGCAAGGCAGGTAAGAACACAGCCACACCTCTGCAAGAGAAGAACTTAAAAGAAATCAACCATGCAGGTGGGCTTGACCTAATAGTGAATGAAGAAAATATGGACTCTGTTACAAGAGTTCTATCACGCTGGTCTGTATCCAAATAATAGTAACACTAAGGCTAAGTTGTGAGAGGCCAGTTCATAGTAGAAAATATCCGCAACAGTATGGGCAAGTCTCCTAGTGCGTTGGCGTACAACATTGTGACCATACCGGAGAAACCACGAGACGGTTAGTCCCTGCCTTGTAGGGTGGGGCACCTAACAACTGAGGAGGAGTAGCATGGAAGGTGGGGAATTAAACCCGTTCCAACAGAGCGAACTGAAATACCTGAGACAACAGGTGGATACTCTACAAGAGGAAGAACACCGTAGAGATGCGCGGCCCAACGTACAAAAAGACTTATGGGTTGCACGTGAGGAATTAGATAGGTTCGTGAGGAGCCTACGAGCAGCGGGATTAAACATATGAATAAAATAGACCTTATAGGTGTGGCTAACAAAGATGCGTTTAGCGATGCCCTAAGAACGACCAAGCAAGGTGACACTATAAACTATCACATTGGTCAGTACGCAGGGGGGTTGTTTAAGAACGATGCTCTCACGGCAGCAGAAGCGAGATTGGTAAACCTCGTGCAAAAGAAGTTAGGTACAGGATTGTTCCAGTACATAGCACAACGGACTAAGAAAAAATTTAAAAAGTAATCGTTAGGAGAACGACATGGCTAAACGTAGCAAAAAATTAAAAGCAGAACGGATTTGGACTTACAAACTGGAATACCCAGAAGCTACTGTAAGTGAGATATCCAAAGCCACCAAGACGTCCTACGGGTACGTGTACAAACTGATGCAGAAGATCGGTACACCTACAGCGGTGTTATTAAAACCTGTAGTTACGTCCGAATCGCCGGGGCCACGTTCATACTCACGTGGTGACGTGTTAGACACAGCCAAGCAATACGTGACTAAAGATCGAGCGGCTGACCACGGTGACATGGAAGATAACTTTCAACGCATTGCAGAATTTTGGTCGGTCCACCTAGACCAACTCATCGACGCCCATGATGTAGCGGTGATGATGACCTTGCTAAAGGTAGCGCGTATCAAATCCAATCCCCACCATATGGATAACTTCATCGACGGTGCGGGTTATCTAGCCTGTGGTGGTGAGCTTGTGAGTAAGTAATGGACCTTATAACCTTAGACTTTGAAACATTTTACGACAAAGATTATTCTCTGCGTAAGATGACAACAGAAGCCTACGTCCGTGATCCTCGTTTTGAGGTGATCGGCGTGGCTGTAAGAGTAAACAACGGAGAAACGGAGTGGGCTAGTGGCACGCATGAACAGATTAAAAAGTACCTCAAGACCTTCGACTGGGGCAAAGCTATGTTACTTTGTCATAATACTATGTTTGATGGTGCCATTCTTAATTGGCGTTTTGATATTCGTCCTCGCATGTATACCGATACTTTGTGTATTGCCCGTGCCCTTCATGGGACTGAAGCTCGCGCAAATCTCGGGGCGTTATCTGAAAGGTACGATATCGGCGTTAAAGGGACAGAAGTCTTGGACGCACTTGGAAAGCGGCGTGGAGATTTTGGACCCGAAGAACTAGGTGCGTACGGGGACTACTGTATCAATGACGTGATCCTAACCTATAAGTTGTTTAGTATTATGGCACGTAAGTTCCCTAAGTCGGAGCTACAGTTGATCGACCTCACCCTGCGTATGTACACTGAGCCTACGTTAGAGTTGGACGACGCCCTGTTAACCTCACACCTCGACGACATCAAAGAGCGTAAGAGTAAGCTGTTAGTAGATGCAGGTGTGACGGACAAGAAAGAGCTTATGTCTAACCCCAAGTTCGCTGAGTTGCTAAAGGGGTTTGGTGTTGAGCCACCTATGAAGATTAGCCTGACGACAGACAAGGAGACGTTCGCGTTTGCCAAGTCAGACGAAGGGTTCAAAGCGTTACTCAACCACGAGAACGAGAAGGTACAATCTCTAGTAGCTGCACGCCTCGGCAGTAAAAGTACCTTGGAAGAAACGCGCACGCAAAGGTTCATAGACATCTCCGCGCGTGGCCTTCTACCCGTACCTGTAAGATATTATGCAGCACACACTGGACGTTGGGGCGGGGACGATAAGATCAACCTGCAAAACCTACCTAGCCGTGGGCCGAACGGTAAGAAACTAAAGAGTAGCATTGTGGCTCCCGAAGGGTATTCTCTGATTGACTGTGACAGTTCGCAGATCGAAGCGCGTGTGTTGGCATGGCTGGCAGGGCAAGATGATTTGACTAGCGCCTTCGCCAAGGGTGACGATGTGTATAAGCACATGGCGTCCAGTATATATAACGTGCCAGTAGATGGGGTGAGCAAGGACCAAAGGTTCGTGGGTAAGACTACAATTCTCGGTGCTGGCTACGGTATGGGTGCGGTCAAGTTCCAACTACAGTTGCAAGGTATGGGTGTATACATAGAGCTTGAAGAAGCGCGACGTATCATTGACATCTACCGCAGTACCAACGGAGCTATTAGTCAGTTATGGCGTGACGCCAACAACATGGTGCAGTACATGGCCCGTGGCGATAGCGTACAGTTTGGCAAGTCAGGTGTCTTGCAAGTAGATGCACGCAAGAACGCCATCATGTTACCTTCTGGTCTACCCATGTTCTATCATGGCCTAGCCGCAGAGAAATCCGAACGTGGCTATGAGTACACCTACCGAACCCGCAAAGGACCAAACAGAATATACGGCGGCAAAGTTGTCGAGAACGTGTGCCAAGCTGTTGCACGTTGTATCATAGGGCACCAAATGATACTCCTTGCTAAGAAGTACAAGGCTGTGCTAACTGTACATGACTCAATAATCACATGTGTACGTGACGAAGAACTAGATGAAGCACAAGCGTACATGGAAGAGTGCATGAGCCAGACGCCCGATTGGGCCGAAGGATTACCTATAACCTGTGAGAGTGGCACGGGCAAATCATATGGGGAGTGTGAGTGATGGGAGCAAGACCAGATTTTATACCGACTGAAGTGTTTAGGCAGTACCTATCGACTACACAACTGAACAAATATTTTCAGGTCAGTGATATGCAGGCAAGCAGCTATGTAGCGCGGTGCGCCCGTCTTGGTAAACCTATAAAAGCAGTGTGTAAAAACAAGTTACTCGCAAGATACCGCCCAATAGATGTTATCGCTAGGGCACGGGCAGAAGCGCGAGAGATAACGCGGACTGAAGAAGACAAAATAGTTTTTACCCACGCAATGTATGTCGCCAAGGCGCTGAAACTAAAAGAGGAGATAGCGGAGTTAGAAGCTCGTAAAACCCGTACAACTCACACGTTATCCCTAGACATTATTAGTAACCGAATAACCTCGCGAGATATGCTGTTAGAAGAAGAGATAGTAGCAGGCAGTCATGGGCATAAATTTTCTTGCGGGGTGTATTTTCTGGTACATGCGGGAGCCGTTGTGTATGTTGGGCAGTCCGTTAACGTGTACGCTAGGGTACATTACCACGAACAGTCGGGTAGGGTATTTGATTCTTTCGCATTTACTCTCTGCGAGAGAGAAGAGTTAGATATGTTAGAAAGTCTTTATATCCATGCGTTGTGCCCGTCTGGGCAGGGGCGTAGTACGCACGGGAATTTAGCCGCGCCGTACAGTATGCGACAAATGATTGCGTTGGGTAAGCGCGAGAAATACACAAGGAACCAACGACTATGACTAAAGTATCGCCATGGTCTTTCAGTAAGATCAAAGCATTTGAGCAATGTCCTAAGCAGTTCTACCATGAGAAGATACTCAAGGAGTTTCCGTTTAAACAGACTGAAGCTATCTTGTATGGCTCCGCGTTCCATAAGATGGCCGAGGACTTCATAGGTGCGGACGTACCTGTGCCTAAGAAGTTTGCCTTTGCAGAGAAGGGACTGGTATCGCTGAAGAACCGCAAGGGCAAAAAGCTATGCGAGATAAAGCTGGGTGTAACAGAGAACCTAGAAGTCACAGACTTTTACGCTAAGGACGTTTGGTTCCGTGGTATCGCGGACTTAGTAATACTTGACGACGATCTTGCGTGGGTGGTGGACTACAAGACAAGCAAGTCTGCGAAGTATGCAGACAAGGGTCAGCTAGAGTTGATGGCCTTGGGGTTGTTTGCAAAGTACCCGCAAATTAAAACCGTACGTGCAGGGTTATTGTTCGTTGTGTGTAATGCCTTGGTAAAAGACACCTACATGGAGTATGATAAGGGCAAGCTGTGGGAAAAATGGTTGGGCAAGTACGCTCAGATGCAGACTGCGGCAGACGATGATATGTGGAACGCACGGCCTAACGGGTTATGTAGACGCCACTGCCCTGTAATCGAATGTGTTCACAATGGAGCAAACTAATGAGGAAACGTAAAAAGCAAGTCAACGCACCTGTAGGTAGTAAGACGTTTGAGGCACGTATGGAACGTCAGCGTGCCCGGCGCAAGGTTGATAAAGAAGGTGCAGATCGCAACGGCAATGGTAAGGCCGACAAGCGTGAAGGCAAAGATGTTAGTCACAAGAAAGCCTTGTCCAAAGGCGGCACTAACAAGGATGGCGTGACCATAGAAAGTTCAAGTAAGAACCGCGCACGTAACTACAAGAAGAAAAAATAATTCGGGCAGTTGCCCGAAAGGAGAACTAAATGCAGATTATAGGTGGTAAGGCGTTGCTGTTAAAGTTACGCAATCCAAAACGTGTCACTGAAACAGTGTCCAAAAGCAAAGAGATGCCCGACAACGAGGTTCTAGTTAACTGGGGTCTCGACGAGATGCACACACTAAAGAAGCTCAACATCAATGTCCCCTCGCCTATCCAAGGGCAGTACAAGTGGACGGGTAAGTATGTGCCGTTCGACCACCAGAAGAAGACCGCCGCGTTCTTTACGATGAACCGCAAGTCTTTCTGCTTCAACGAGCAGGGTACAGGCAAGACAGCCAGTGCCATATGGGCCGCAGACTTCCTACTCAATCAAGGCAAGATCAAACGCGTCCTAGTTATATGCCCCCTATCAATCATGGACTCAGCATGGCGCGAAGACCTGTTTTCCTTTGCCCCGCATCGCAGTGTAGACATAGCCTACGGAGCATCTAAGAAACGTAAGGCAATCATAGAGCAGGGTGCAGACTTTGTGATAATAAACTATGACGGTGTAGAGATTGTATCCGAGGAGATTGCCAACGGTGGGTTTGATCTCATCATCGTAGACGAGGCAACACACTACAAGAACGCGCAGTCGAAACGGTGGAAGACACTAAACAAACTTATCAAGGACGATACGTGGCTGTGGCTAATGACGGGTACTCCCGCCGCACAGTCTCCGCTTGATGCTTACGGGTTAGCTAAGATGATTAACCCCCTCAACGTGCCAAGGTTCTTTGGGTCGTTTAGAGATATGGTCATGCGCAAGGTTACGCAGTTTAGGTGGATCATCAAACCAGAAGCAACCGACCTTGTGTTTAACGTGTTACAACCTGCCATCCGCTTCACCAAAGAACAGTGCCTTGACTTGCCAGCTATGACCTATGTCAAACGTAAGGTAGAGTTGACGCGCCAGCAGCAGAAGTATTACGACATGCTGAAGAAGAAACTTGTTATGACAGTGGGTGACGACGAAGTATCCGCAGTGAACGCCGCCGTCATTATGAACAAGCTGCTGCAGATTTCCGCTGGTGCTGTGTACACTGACGAGGGCGACACCTTAGAGTTTGACATCAAGCATCGGTATAAAGTGTTAAGAGAAGTGATCGACGAGAGCAGCCAGAAGGTTCTCATCTTCGTGCCATTCAAGCACACCATTGACATACTGACAGATAAGTTGCGTACTGATGGGATCACCACAGAAGTTATACGCGGTGACGTGCCTGTAGCTAGGCGCACGGATATATTTAAACGATTCCAAACGACCGATAACCCACGTGTTCTGGTTATCCAACCGCAGTCTGCGGCACACGGTGTTACGTTAACCGCTGCCAATACAGTTGTCTGGTGGGGTCCAACACCGTCCTTAGAGACCTACGCGCAAGCAAACGCACGGGTACATCGGTCAGGTCAGACGCATCCGTGTACTGTCGTACAGCTTCAAGGCTCTGCTGTAGAAAAGCGTGTTTACGCACTTCTCGACAATAGAATTAACGTACACACAAAAATGATAGATTTATACAAAGAAATACTTGACTAGCCTATCGCTCGGTACTACAGTGTAATTCTCGTTAGTGCAGGAGAGTTGATATGAGCGATAATGGAGACGTACCTGCGGACAAACTTACTAAGGCTTACATTAAGATAAGGTCAGAGAGAGCGTTGTTGTCTGCAAAATTTAAGGAGGAAGACGGATCGTTGGTTCGCCAACAGGATGTCGTGAAGAAAGCGTTACTAGACTATTGTGATACTCACAATGTCGAAAGCGTACGAACATCTGAGGGTTTATTTTTCAGGTCTACGAAAACGAAATACTGGACGGGAGATTGGGAATCCATGTACGAGTTCATAAAAGAACATGACATGCCCGAGTTCTTGGATCGGCGTTTGAACCAGACTAACGTCAAACAATTCTTAGAAGAGAACCCAGATGTTATGCCAAAAGGGCTTAACATTGATAACGAATACGTAATCTCAGTTAGGAAAAAGTAATGGCAGAACCATTTGTACCAATAGAGAACTTGGCAAAGCATTTTTCTGTGTCAATCTCTACAATCCGAGCGTGGGTTCGGCAGGGTCACATCCCTAAAACCACGTATATTAAGATAGGCAATACCTACCGGTTTAATAAAACTTCTGCGACTGAAGCACTTACAAAGAGTGCGCAGGATGTAGATGAAACACCGATTGAAGAACAGTTAGAGTTCGATTTCGGTACAGACGAAGACGTATAACGCCAGAAGGAGAACGACATTGGCTGAACAATATATTATCGAAAACGTAGAAGCACTATGGCCTAAGATCGACAAGACGTATGTCTTCGATCAGAAGGTAAAACGTAGTGTACCATGTAGTCCACGAGACACAGGCGCTGAGTTTTCAGTTGCATTTCGTATGGATGGCGCTACAGCAAAAGCCTTATTCCTGCAGATGAAAGCAGCGTATGACGCCAGCAAAGAACCTAAGTGGGAACAGAAGTTGGCTAATCCGTTTGTTAAAGCTGACGACGGTACATACACTCACAAGGCAAACCTAAAAGGTGCCTACAAAGGTGAGATTACTACTAAGCCGTTACAGGTTGACAGCCAAGGCACACCGTTGCCAGATGACTTTCAGCTAACTACGGGTAGCACAGTCGGTATAGCTGTGCAGCTTATACCTTATGACTTTGGTGGTAAGCAGAACGTGTCCTTACGGTTAAAAGCTGTACAGGTTATCAAGTACGTTCCGATGGAAGTACGTAATCCGTTCGGTGCAGTAGACGGGGGGTTTGTATTAGAAGACGCTAACCCGTTTGCAAAAGCCACGGTTGCACCAGCCCCAGCCCCTAAAAGCAATAACGTGCTAGAGGCAGACGATGGGTTTGACGAAGAAGCTCCGGTAAAAAGAACTGCTAAAAAAGCAGACGACCCTGCTCCTTCCGGTGAAGGTGATTTAGACGACATCCTTGATAAGTGGGACGACTAACGATCCCCTGCCACGGCTATTAATTTAGCCGTGGTTAACCTTACAATGGCGAGTGGTGGCTATGGAAACGAAAAGATTTTTAGATTTAGTATTAGGCTCTGAGGGCTATTACTGTGTGTGGGCTAATAACCCTGCTAAACAAATACAACAAAAGTTCTATACTTCTGTAGAAGAAGTTATAAGCGCGGCGCATGACCTTAGCGATCATGGTTGGAACGCGTTCTACGCACTAGGAACTTATGAGAAGGCTGGCTCCCGTGTAGCGGATAACGTCATGCGGATGAAGTCATTCTTCTTAGACCTAGACTGTGGGCCTACCAAAGAATTTGCAGACCAAGAAACTGCCATCGCAGAGTTGCGAGCTTTCTGTACGCAGCACAGTCTACCTACCCCTACACTTATTAACTCAGGGCGTGGCATACACGTGTACTGGATTTTAACCGACGCTGTTGCGCGGGACGATTGGTGGCCAGTAGCTGAACGCCTCAAGAACCTATGCACAGCTAGTGGTTTTAAGGCTGATCCCTCGGTTACTTCTGACGCGGCACGTATCTTACGTGTACCTTCTACCTACAACTACAAGTATGATCCTCCACTACCTGTTACGTTTTATGGTATAGAAGCTCCTACCACTGTGGGGTTTGAAGATTTCTCTGCCCTGCTTGGTGGTGACCCGATACCAGTACCAACCAAGTACACGGCCAGCACCACCAGTGCGTTCCAAGATGCGATAAACGAAAACCAAAAAGGTAGCTTCAAGCGTCTTCTGGTTAAGACTGGCAAAGGTACTGGGTGTGGACAGATACACCACATTATAAAGAACCAGAAAACAGTATCACATGATCTATGGCGGTCGGGGTTGTCTATTGCAAACGTATGTAAAGACGGGGACAAAGCGGCAGCGCTTATGTCAAGTGAACACGAGGACTACAACCTAGAAGCTACACTGCATAAGATGGCAGACACAGGCGGTCCACATTTCTGTTCGACGTTTGAGTTACACAACCCTGAGATATGTGCCGCCTGCCCTAACAAGGGTAAGATATCCACCCCTGCTATGCTTACGAAAGAGATACGGGCAGCGGCACCAGAGGATAACACTGTAACAGACATGACTAAGGATATTCCACAGATATACCAAATACCGACATTCCCTAACCCATATTTCCGAGGTCAGAACGGTGGGGTGTATATACGTGGCGAGAACGCAGATGGTGACCCAGAAGAAGTTTGCGTGTACCACCACGATTTTTACGTCACTCGCAGGTTACATGATGTGGAGTTAGGGGAAGTCATAGCGTTTGCACTTCACTTGCCAAGAGATGGGGTACGAGATTTTGTTGTGCCACTAGCTGCAGTTACTTCAAGGGAAGAGTTCCGTAAAAATATGTCTATGCACGGCGTAGTCACTTTTGGGAAGGATATAGATAAACTAATGACCTATACAGCAGCATGGATAAAAGAGCTACAGCAGACCACCACAGCTAGTGAAGCACACCAACAGTTTGGCTGGGTTGACGATACTAAGATGGATGAGTTTGTGTTGGGTGACCAACTAATTACTGCCAAAGGTGTCGAGTATAACCCACCCTCCGCAAAAACTTCAGGGTACATAGAGAAGTTTAAACCTAAAGGTACGCAAGAACGTAGTAGAGAGATACTGGATTGGTACAACCGTGATGGTATGGAACTACATCAATTTACTGTATGTGGTGGTTTCGGTACTATACTCATGCCCTTTACAGGTCTGTACAGTCTAGGCGTACATCTGTTCGGTAAAACAGGTGGCGGAAAAACAACTGCTATGTACGCAGGGTCGTCTATATGGGGTGACCCATTTGGGCTAACGGGTACTACTGGAGATACACTCAACTCAAAAATGAACGCTGCGGAGCTTATGCACAATCTGATGTTAAACACAGACGAGATGACAAACCTCGTTGGTAAGGAAGCATCTCAGTACGCATATCAGTTGTCTGAAGGGAAGCAGAAAAACAGGATGGCAGGTGGGGGTAACCACGAACGTGTTAGGGGTAAACCTTGGCGATTACTGGCTTTCTCTACGGGTAACGTGAGCATGTACGCGCAAATGGCTATGTTTAAAGGCGACACTAGAGCAGAAATGCAGCGTTTACTAGAGCTTAGAGTAGACGAGATGCCTCGTGTTGAAGTTAACCAGCAGGAAGCAGATGCACAGCTTACGGACGTGCAGCTTAATTACGGCCACTTCGCGCCTATATACGTGCAATATGTTATAAACAATAAAGAAAAAATAGCCGCGCTATACAAAGACATTAAGGCGAAGCTGGATAAGAAAGCTGGGTTGAATAACGTCAACCGTTTCTGGTCTGGCGGTTGTGCGGTTATACTTACTGGGGCTTATATAGCTAAAGAAGTAGGCATAATAGATTATGACTTGAAGAAGTTGTACCAATGGGTCGCAAAAATGTTGGTTACGGTGAAATCATTTGTAGACGACAGCACCGCTTCCGTTCAGACACTCGTCACTGATTTTATGACTGAGAACTGGACAAACATACTGAAGATAAAGAGTACGCAGACTTCCGCAGGGCAGGATGGTATATCTACTATGGTTATACCCGAACAGAACCCACGTAACATGTTTGTGGCACGGTTCGAGACAGATACACAAATGCTGTTCATCGTGCAGAAGCATTTCCAGAAGTGGCTTGGTGAGCAGAAGATAGACTACACCAGCACAATCGAGGAGATGACGAAACAGATGGGCGCTAAGAAAGTTAAGAAGCGTATCAGTAAGGGCACTAACTTTAACCTACCTGCTTCATGGACGATATCTGTGAAACTAGAGGGGGCAGACGTTGTACCAAAACCCACTGAAGACTGACGATATAAACCCTGACACTGTTAAGATTATAATTCAGTGGGATAAGATGGTTGTTGGTGCATCGGTGTTTGTCCCTTGCATTGACACTGAAAAAGCCAAGCAGCAACTGGAAAAAGTCGCAGAGTTAAAATCATGGCAAGTAGCAATGCGGGTCAGAATAGAAAGCGAAATGTTTGGGGTTCGCATATGGAGAACTGTGTGATAGCCTACCTTTGACAGGTTCGGACACACTTGTCGTTCTCCTTACTATGCCCCCGCCTTACCAGCGGGGGTTTTTTAGTTGAAGAGTTGTATTCCTTGGTCGTACTCTTCCAAGCTACTGCGCATTAATGGTGTGTACTCAATACCACCTATCATCTTACCTGTTCGTGTATCGAATGCCTTGCGAGACCGTTCGATTGTCTTTGGAAGGATAAGGTTTTTAGTTCGTGCAGCACGCGGCAACCCACTGTTGTACTCTTTTATATCCCTAAGTGCCTGTCTGTAGCCTTCCCGATCTCCGTTTGACGCCGCTAAGTTTGCTTGGCGTAGCAGAGATGTACGTTTTTTACCGAGGTAAGTATTCTTCCGCCGTTCGTTCTTGTTTATGTCATATTGTCTATTGACATCAGCGTTAGCGAAGCCGCCAGCTTGAGCGAGTATCTGAGCAATACCTATGTCTTCAACAACGGCGTCACCTCTGCGAGTTTGTACCTCACCTGTAGCTATCTGCTCACCACTCTTTAGCACGTTGCGCACCGCAGCGGGGGCTATAGCTTTAACAGCCCTTGCATACTCGCCCTTTGCAGCATCTTTAAAACCACGTTCAACACTTAGCCCGATACCTACAACGGGACCGCCGAATTGTTCTATAAGAGTGTAGAATGCTGATTGGTCTTTATCAATAATTGGTGGGCGGTATAGCAGACTGTTCATACCGATACGGCTGGCAACATCTACACCCAGAGCCGCGTTTATGGCCCCGCCATACAACCCTTCGCCAACGACCTTGCGAAGCATAGAATCAAAGTCATCCTCATCCTCGTCCTTGAAGAAGATGTTAAAGATTTGCCCTGCCGCACCTAACAACGGCATACCGGCAACACCGGCAAACAGCCCAGTAGATATCAGAAAACGCGCCAACTGCCCCTGCGCTATTTTGCGGTTTGCTACGGTATCTGCATCGCCTCCTGCTTGGAACGCTTCGTTCGTCATAGTTGCCATCATGTGGTATTTACTAATAGCAAACCGCTTAAACAACATAGCGACGTTGCCCACCGCTGTCTGCGAATACACAGGGCGTCCTGCGGATGCTGTTGCACCCAGAGTAAATTCTGTTTCTTTAACGGCAACTGCAGCGGCTTCACGTTTTTCGAGGTCTGTAAGTGCGCTGCCTTTCTTTGCTTTCATACGGTCTACTTCAAGCATGTAGTTAGCAGTCATTGCAACTTCGCGGTTGTAACGCTCGGAATGGTGGAACAAGAAACTTGTCCAAGAGTTTATCTTCTCTAAAACATCTTTAGCGTTGTTCATATCCAGTTCTTCTTGGTTCAAGGACTGGTTTATCTGTGCGTTCTCTGTAGCAACTTCAGCTAGTATTTCTAAGTCTTTTATTCTGGGGTCAAGGTTAGGGTCAGTGTAGTCGTAGTTGCCTATAGAAAACCCTGCCATCCCAGTGTTAACTTTGCGTTTGGTCATGTTGCCATTTTCGTCCATGACGGCGACCATTTTAGTTTTTGGGCTTCTCGCTAGAATAGATGTAGCCGCACCCATAGCTCTGAAAGTAGCCTTGTCACCGTACCGACCCATGAGGCGTGGAGCCGTACTCATAAGTACGTCGAAGGTGGTAATAGCAGCGGAAGACAAGTTCCAACCCATAGTCCATGCGTACCCTGCAGCCGTGAGTGATTGAGACCACCGTGGAATATTAGGACTCTTGGCGAAGATAACAATCTTATCCAGCCTGTCTCGGTACAACATCGTAGTAGGGTCTGTTCTCTTTGCGTCTAGTCCTAAGACATCGCGTTGGAATATTTCTAGCTTGGCACCATACTCCATTTGCACAAGTTGACGGTTGTAATCACGTCCTTTGGTCTGAACCATATCTATAAGGTCGTATGCCTCTGCGGCCATGCCTGTAGGAGTAACATCTCCTAAGAAACCACGAACGTCTTTACGTTTTTGAAACGACTGCATGAACGAACGCTCTGGCATAGAGTCAATGGCAAGGTTTACAACACGCTCAACTGTTGCCTTGTCCGCACCCTGCGCGTTTAATATTTGAAGTACCTCGTAAACAAACGAGGTTGGCGGTGCTTTGCTAAAGTCTCGTACTTCAGAGGCAGTACCTGAAGACATCCCCACAGGGTTGCCATCCTTATCAACGATATACGCCCGTCTTGGGTCGTTTGCGGCGAGTTTAGCTAATGAACTTTTGTTGTATTCTAAAACTTTTACTTTGGCTTTCTCTCGCTGCCTCATTGTTTTAAAATATTCTACAAATAATTCAGGTTGACCTGTTTCAGGGTCAAGGGCGTTGTACTCCAGACGGTGTGGCCCAAAGCGGGTGAGTGGCGCAAACGGTTTAATGGTCCCACGTTCTCGGTTTAAAAGTTCGGCCAATTTGTCTCTTGCCTTCTTCCGCGCCGTAACGTCCCCTATGGTGGCCGCTAAGTTTGTTTCTATTGCGCCCATGACGTCGTTCAGAGATTTCTCAAAGTTGTTGGTTATAATTTTGTACAGCTTCTGTCCTTCTGGACCCATAGCCTCGTAGTCTTTACGTAGTTTTTTGTGGACTTCTCTAGCTCTGACTGGATCATACCTATCACCATCGCTTTTATCGCGTCCGTAAGCTTTTTCAAAATTAGCTTCACGAGGGTCAATGCGTTCTTTAGATGCGTTAGGCACCATAGATTGCAGGGTGGTGTACAGCTTTGGCGATTCTTTTCTAAAGGCTCTTAGATCGTTAACAATCGGGTCTAGTGATTCATTTCTACCACGCAAGGCCGCACTCATATTGTTTATTATGGTGTTAAGTCCTTCAGCGCCTTTGATGCGTGATTCCGACAAGGTTGTTAAAATGTTAACAGGTTGTAGGTTCAACCATACTTTTTTAGCGGTTAAGGGTATGTTACTACCCATAAAACCTCTCCCCTCTTGCAAGTAGTCTAACATGCCCTTTTTGGTGGTAACGTCAACAGCCCCGGGCGCAGTGCCTATATCGTTTACAACTTCCGCCGCTCCTGCAGGATTTTTAATCTTCATGTATATTTTAGTAGCCGCTCGCCCATCGTAGCTTGGAGAGATTAACTCTTGCACCAAGTTGTCTACCGCGTCGAACGTAGAAGTTTCGGATACAGCAGGGCGTCCTAACAAAGTACGTACAAAGTTAGCTATAGCACGGGTCATTTGTTGCCACGGGTTGCGACCGTTTACTGTAGTGGTTTTTAGCTGTGTCTGGAAGTCAGGGTTCGCCATAGCCTCTGCAACGAACTCGTCTAGGGATGTGATCCCGTACTCTCCTGCCAACTGCTCCTTAGAACCTTCGTAGATTTTAGTGAGCTTCTTGGTCAGTGGGTGTGACTTGTTAGCTATTGTAGCGGATGTAACTGCGTGCAGCATCTCGTGTAGGACTGTATGCTGTGACGTGCCCGTTTTTTCATCCAGCGTTATAGTGTTAGTCTCGGGGTCAAAGAAACCCGATACCAGTCCACCGTCATCAGCTTTAAGATTTTTACGTACCTCAATCGTGGTATTGCCTACGTTTGCCGCTAACCTCTTAGCCAGTGTGGCAACCTGCGTGTCCATGGCAGTAGCTGCGAGTGCTTCTAATGTGGCTTTCAGATCGCCACTCTTTGCAGCGGTAACTACGCTGTCGTCTACGGGGAGGTCTAATGTGACCCCAGCGGGGAGCTTAAACTTCTCGCCCTTTAATTTTGCAATGTTTTCGATTTCGTTAAGTGATTTCCCAATTCCCTCTTGGTCAAATTTATATCCTCGCGCACTTACAACATAATCTAACAGCGCACCTTTATCCGCTTCTGTCTTTTTGGTTTTGGTAAAGAACTCTGTAACTCGTTGTCTAATAGACGTATTAAGTTCCGCAGCGCTTCTACCTTCTGCCGCAGCTTTTAACCCTTCTGCCGTAGATTTATCCGACGGTACTGACCCTTTACCAAGAGCTTCTCTAGCTTTTCTCTCTGTTTTTAGCTTGACAGTTTTTTCTTTGGCTTCTCTAGCCTGTATTTCTGCACGTGTCTCACTTCCTAATGAACTTGGCTTTGCTCCTGCTGTTCTTGCAGCATTTCTAGCGACCAACTCAGGGCTTCCCACTCCGCTATCTCCAGATGCTGCAGGTTTTTTGGTACTTGCTGTGGTATCGGCAGGGCTAGAAACTCCGTCTTTGGGTTTCTTTGCCACATTTTGTCTAACAGAAGAAACGCCTTTTCCACTTGTTTTTGGTTTAGTTTCTGTAGTTTTGACATTGGTTTTCTCCTTTGCCTTTGTCCTTGTTTTAGCAAACGGTAAGTCTAATTGTGCTTCGGGGGTAGCTTGAAGTTCTCGGTTTATATTTGTTTTTGCTGTAGGAGAAGTATTCTTGTTCCCTGCTAGTGTAGCAAACTGCTGCCGTACGTCTGTATCGTTAAAGTCCTTACCCATAACACGTTTACGGATAGGGGCAGACGGTGGTACGCCCAGCTTGTCAAACAACGCAACGTCTACAATCTTCGGTTTTACAGTTGGCTCTGCTGCAGCAAAAGTATCTTGGCCGGGACGTTGAGGTGGAGTACCTACGTCTGCCTTACGCCCTAAATTAGTGAGTGATGGTTGGCTTTCTTTTACAGGTTTAGGAGAAACCCTTTCGTCCATAGCCTTCTGTCGAGGGTCTTTTAATGCCTCTACTTGCGTAGACACAACGGGGTCTACAAGAGGTGTAATACCTTTAGGAGTTTTAGCACGTATAACGTCTGACGCTTTGGCTATACTGGCAATTTCGGCAGGTGTAGCTGTGGCTTTTCCTATACCCGCTTTAGTTAATGCGGATTCAAATGCACGCTGCAGGGCTGCTGGCTGTCGTTTATCCCCAGCGTTAGCCACGGTGTCTTGTAATATCTTTGTGCGTGTAGCCTCAGACTGCTTTGCCCGATCAGTATCGCGCTGGCCTTCCACTGTTTCTAGTGCGGATGCTTTCTGCAAGTCAGTTCGAGCCTGAGTACGTGTGTCGCTGCCAGTTCGATCAAGCTCTGCTATGAGGCTGTCTGTACCGGCATCTAACTCGTCCGCTTTTGTTTTACGCAACCTAGCGCTAGTGTCTTGCGTTTGTTCCAAAGCAAGTTCTGATTCAATCTCGGCCTCTTGTTTCCCTGCTAGAGCGCCAAGCCCACTTTTTTGGTTTGCTACAGCTTTAGCCAAACGTTCTTTATCTTGTACATTAGTAGGTGCAGGTTTTTTTGCAGCCATCTCAGCGTTCTGAGTGATAGCCCCGCCAAACCTTGTTGGACCTGAAACTGCGTTTGCAGGGTCAAATTTTGTTTCTTCTAAAACTTTACTTATAGAGTTTGCAGGTAGCCCAATGGTGCGGAAACGTCCTGCAGTTGCCGAAGATACTTCACCGGTAGCACGTATCTCGGCACGCGCTTTTTCTACTAAGGCCATAGCTAGGCCACGACGTTCAATCTTACGTTCTGTTGGTGTTTTAGCGCCGGTGGTAGCAACACCTTTTGAATCTATTTCTATTGGGCGAGGTTTGTCTGGGTTTTCAAGCAGTAACTGCTCCATACGGTCGATTAAGTTAGGTTCGGTGTCTGCCTCTTGTGCTGCTGCACGTGCTTCACCCTCACGTGTTACGGCGTCGGAAGCTACTGGATCAAGGAAGTCAAACTCCGCTTGACGGGCGTCTGCACGTTCTGGTGCTGTACCCGCACCACCTCTAAGGTCAAACTCACCTTGTTCGCCTTCGTAGTTAGTACGTAGCCCTGCGCCACGAGTACGATCTCTCTTCAGTGAACCACCCTCAAGGTCCATCTCAAACTGTTCACCCACCGCTGGGAGGGCACCTGCTTCTGGCTCTGCTTCTGGACCGGCGGTACGTCTAGCTGCTCCACCGATACCACCAAGACCACCACCTAGTAGACCCGCAGCTAAACCAGCTTCGCCATACTCTCGTATAGCTTCTGCACTTGTTAAAGAAAGACCCGCTTGCGCACGTTCAAGAACGGCCTGCCCGATCTCTGTGGGTATTTCCGTAGCAGCACCGACGCCAGCGCCTTTTACAGAACGCGTAAGTAATCCTTGAGCCGCAGGTGCAGCTTTTGCCAGTGGGCCAAGAACATATTTTGCGCCCAACATGGTAAAAATAGAATCCGCGAGTGCCTGTGGTATAGCTGTGAGCGCCGCCACGCCTTCGTTGACCCCAGTACGGTCCCCACCAGCGGCCGATATTTGCCGTTCTCGGTTTCCACCAAAGAACAAAGGGATTGCAGCTAATGCGCCACCAACAACAGCACCTATGGCCGCACCGGGGGCCGCTCCAATACCGAAGAAAGCCGCTCCACCAGCACCACCATAAGCAGCACCAGCGGCGGCACCAGCGGCAACCTGCGCCATCTGTGGAGCCGACTCACCTACTAACTCCCCCGCTGCGCTCAAACCACGACCTACACCGTCAACATCACCTAACCTTGTAGCGAAGCGTTCGGCGCGTTGCAGTTCAGCTTCATTAGAAAGAGCAACCTCGGAACCAAATTTCTCAAGACCTTCAAGCCCTAAAACACTACCTATACCTTCTGTTGCAGACCCAAGGTTTTGTTGTAGAGAGTCGATACCACGACCAATACCACGACCGATTGCAGTTTTGCCCCCTCTGCCACCTACAATTTCAGCGGAAGCGCGGTCTTCTAGTACAGCCTGTCTAGCTTGCTGCCGATCCAAAAGGCCACTTTTATTACCTTCAAGACGTTGTTGAGTGGCTAACGTCAAAAGTTCCCGTAAAGGAGTATCTTTTGGGGCTTCTACTGTAACTTGAGAACCATCGTCGAGGTCTAGCGTATAAATGCCCATATTAGTTGTTCTCTACTCTGTAAAACTGTTTATGGAACCCGTCATGGTTAACGTATCCGCAAAAACATCGTTGGCTAAACTCTCAAGTTCAAGTCGGTTTTGACCATCTGCGTTAGGTGTGTTTAACACGTTTTCTACCGCAAAGACAATTTTAGCTCTAATAGCCGCAACTTCTGCTTCGGCACCGGTAATACGGTTTGGGTTTCCGTCTTCAATCGCTGCCGCTAATTCATCGCCTGCGTTTAAAAGCGCCTCAGAATACGGCCCAGTTGCTTCCTCCTGCAAACGTAACGCGTCGCGTGTATTGGCAACTTCGGTCAGGATTTTTGTAGCTGCTACTTGTTTTATTTCAGTAGTTTGGTTTCGCACTTGCAGAAGACTAATGTCTCTTTGTAATTTTCTATCACTAGAGATAAGCAAAGCCTCGTCTCTCTTTGCAATTCTATCCGCATCCGCTCTTGCAATGTCCATCTGTTTCATAGTCATCTGAGACGTAATTGTTCTTATGTTACGTTCGTTTGCGTTGGCGTCTGCACTCATCTGCGTACCTAGCACAAGACCCGCTTTTCCAAGCCCCGCGTCCATATCCATACGGTCTGTTTCCATAAGGAACTCGTCTACCATACGGTTACGGCGGTTTGTTCTACTCTTATCCATAGCGGCTTTGCCGCCTTTCATGGCCGCGCCCATAGAACCTGTGCCGCCCATACCGATTAAGAAGTTGTTAAGGTCTTCGTTCGGGCTGTAGTTCTCTTTGTCAAACGCTGCCATACGAGCTTGCATATCCTCGAAAGATTGGTTTTTCTCATCACGTTTCAAGTAATCATCTGCAAAAGCTGTACCTTTGCGCAGTGCGACATCGCCAGAAATATCATTGACTGTACCCATAGTAGCTGCATCTACTTTACCAAGAGTTTGTTCCGATTCGGGCATAGTGCTTACGAGTGGCTCACCCACAAGTGTACGCGGGTCTGTCGCAGTGGGGTCAACTATTGGATCAACGACTGGATCAACGGCTGGATCAACGGCTGGAGGTATTGCAGGTGGATCAACGACTGGATTAATAGCAGGGGGAGTGTTGCTTGGTATTACTTCAGGACGTACCATATCGGTCGGTTCAGGAATCTCTGGATTAGCCAAACGTAACGGATCAAACACAGGTTTAGATGCAACAACGGGATCACCTAAAAGTGTAGAAATTTCCTGACGTGTATCGGCCCCTGCTGACAAAGGCCCAAGTGTACCTGCCTCAATTTGATTTATAAGTCTATCAGCCGAACCACCAAATTTTTGCCGTAGTTTAAATTTTTGCGCGTCTGTAAGCTGCCGTTTACCTGACAAACCTGTCTGATCGTCAAGACCGCCTACTTGGTTGTTCCCGTCGTCACCAGCAAAACCAACAATGCCACCTCCAGCCATACGACGTACGGGACCACCTTGAGCGGCCTGCATCATACGTGCGTTTGGAAGTCCTGCAGCTTGTGGTCCACCCTGTGGTGGCATAGGAGGTTTAGCACCGCCGCCCATTAGCCCAGCAATACCACCAGCTTGTTGTGGCGGTTTCCCAGCGGACTGCGCTATTTTATTCATGCCCTTGCCCTGCATCTTCTGCTTCTGGTCAAGCGTATCTTTTGTTTTTGCTTGTAGCTGGCCGAGCGTACCCGCTTGCTCTTGCTTTACTAGCTCTAGGGCTTCTGCTTCGCGCTGTTCGGCAATGGTTCCCGGTTGCTGCTCTTGTTCAAGCTGCATGGCCCGTGCGGTTTGTTCTTTTTCAGTTTTTAATTTCTGCAGAGCCAACAAGTCCATAAGCTCTTTGTTCTGCCCATAACGCTTCTGCAGTTGTTGTGGATTACCTCGGTAGGCGTCCATGCGTTGTTCTACTTGTGCGTCTAAACCGCCGTCACCTAAAGACATTATTTTGCCACCTCCGCTGCGTCGCCACCAAAGATTTTGTCATATAGTGATCCAAGCCCACCCGTGCCTGACAAAATCTCTGACAACTTACTAGGTTTTGCGTAGTTTACAGACTGCGACTCAATAGGTAGCCCCTGCAAAAGCGACTGCATGTACTGAACCTGTTTGTATGGGAAGTCACGTTCTTCCTCAAACTGCATACGGTCTGCTTGAACGCCTTCAGATTCAATACCGCGTTGTACAGCACCCATATCCGCAAGTCCTTGAATACCGGTGCTACCGTACAAATTGATGCTGTCTTGGTTTGATGCAGCGCGTCCTCGTTCGGTGTTGAACTGGTTCATAGCTTGGCTGTACGCATCGGCGTACCCTTGACCAGTAATACCTGCTAGATTTCTCTGCAAGTTTCCTTGGTTCTGTGCGTCCATAACAGCCTGACGTGACCCGCCAAACGACCCTGCTTGTGTCATACGTGACGCATTGTTAACGCGGTCAATCTCAGACTGCCTACGCGCTTCCGCAATTTGTGGGTCTAGTGAAGCTTGCAGGTAGGGGTTCATGTACTGCTGTGCGATATCCCCAGTAAATGTCTGGTCTTGATACCCACTAACACCCATCTGATCTGTTGGAATAGAAAGCCCACCGATACCTTCAAACGCTTGAGTTTGTAAATCTGACGGCCCCGCAGTGAGCGGTCCCATGTAAGCATTATAACCTTGTTCACCCAGCGCTTTACCTTGGCCGAGCATGTCGGTGACGTAATCACCCGCCCAGTTAGATAGGTTAGATTCTTTTCCCGTTACGTTGCCAACAATATCAGTGTTACCACCCATAGTGTCCTGTGTAACTGTGGAAGCTGTATTCGTCGTTGCAAGTTCGTTTGCCATAATCTACCTCACGCTGGTAAGAATTTTTTAGGGTCAATTTCTTTGCCCTGTTTTTCGTTCCCCGTACGAACTTTACGTACGCGGCTCATCATTTCTTTTAATACTTTTGCACCTGCATCGGAGTTACCGTTGCCGAGGTGGCTTACTACATCAGCAGGAATAACGAACTCGCCGTCACTCAGCCGCGCTTCTTGGTCACCTTCAATCCGTGCAGGTATTTTGTCAGCCATACCGTCTGTTGCGCCGTTGAGATACTGACCCTTTTTAAGCTGCGCGATACCGCCAGCAGCCATGCCTTGTACGGCGGGGTTTAAAGGTACACGTGGCCCACCGGGGCGTCTTTGTTGTGCGGGGTTAGCTGCGTTTAGAGCCTGTAGACCCTCGGCAGACATCGGCGCGGCGGGAGTTGCGCTCTTAGGTTGGAACTGCGTATCGGTAAAATACCGTTGTCCACCACTTCCTGCGCGTCTATTGGGGTCATATGTACCCTGCACTACGTCGCGCTGTGCCTCGTATTCTGGTATTTTACCTTGGTAGCCTGTCTGTGGTATTTCAGCATCGAAAAGCCCTGAACTGTCCAGCAAGGCGCTACCACCAGTGGTAACAAGTCCTTTTAACAAGTCAGTGTCGCCATCAGACCCTGTAAAATTCTTAATTAACCCATCTAACCAGCTTGCCATTACAATTCTCCAAGTAATCTTAGTAGTCTATCATTTTCGTCTTCAACTTGTCCACCCTGTGCGAAGCCACTAGCACGTGCCATTGGACCCATAGGGTTGTTAGCCGGTTGTGGTTGAACACGTCTTGTACCGTATGGGCTTGCGAACAGCCCCGCTTGTTGCTCAGTAGCAAATATGTTGTCCCCACCGATGTCGTACAGATAATCTATCTGCGCTTTCTCTCCCGGTGTAGTCGTTACTTGTTGTCCGTATAAGTCGTCAGCCCCTGCTAACATTTCAGCAAGTTGGTTTACGTTTTGCGTCTTTGTTTGCGTGTCAATCTGCGTGTTAATATCGGTTTGTACGTCAGTGATAGCGTCTAGCGTAGTCTGCGTGTCTTGTTCTTGCTTTAAGAATAAACCAGTGGCAGGGTCAAATATAGACGTATCCGCAAGGGTAGTGTCAGTAGTACCCTGTAGTGTATCGGTTAACAGATTTTGGTCCGCTATGTCAACAATACCGTCTCCAGTAACATCATACTGCAGTGTTAACTCTTCACTAACGTTTTCTTGCGCTATTAAGTCAGTTACAAAATCAATGTCAGTCTGTGTCACCTCACGTGCAGGTTTGCCAACAAATTGCGCTACCGTATCAAGGTCAACACCAAGGGCTGTTATATCTCCTGTAAGTGCAGTCTCAACACCCTCAATCTCTTCTGTAAGCGTAGTTTCAGTCTCGCCAATAGCCGCTAACAAATCTGTTTTTGAAGTGCCCAATGCAGTAGAAACTTCGTCTATAGCTTTCTGCAGTGCGGTATCACGGTCAAACCCTGCGTCCTCGTAGGCTTTTATAGTGGCAAACAAGCCAGTAGCATCTTTAGATTCGTCTGTTAATTCAGTAGTTGGGTCATCTTCTACTCCAGCAGTGCCTAGTATATCTGCTAGGTCTCCTACGTCTTCTTTAACTTCTCCTACTTCTTCTTTAACTTCTGTTACGTCTTCTTTGACGTCCGCGACGTCTTTAGCAACAACATCAATTTCGTCACTAAGTTCGTCTTTGGTTATGCCAAGTTGGTCTAGTAGTGCGTCTTCAGTAAGGCCGAGGTCCGTAGTCAGTTTAGCAAGGGCGGCTTCCAACGCTTCATCTCTTGTCGCGCCATCTTCTAGCTCTCGGTAAATGCCTGTAGCATCTTTGGACTCATCGACATCGGTGTCAGGATTATCCTCAACAGACGGTGACCCTATGATACCTCTGATTATGTTAGTAGTTGCTACAGGAGCGTATTCTCTAACCGCTTCTAACTGAGTTTCCTCGTCAAACTGCCCAACAAACCTGTCAATATCTGCTTGCTCTACGTCCACAAGCCCAAGCTCTTCGTAAGCTGCGCGTATTTCGCCTGCGTCAACGTATCGTGGGTCTACGTACTCGTCTATAGCAGCCTTTTGTGTTGTTTGGTAAGTTGCGTCGTTTAATTGTCCAGTAAACCTTGCAATTTCATCGGCATCGGGGTTGTACCCAATCTCGCTAAGAAACGCTTCAGCTTCTTCTGCTGTCATCTGTCGTGGGTCTACGTACCCACCAATAGCGCTCTTTTGTATTTCTTCAGTTTTAGAGGCAACGAAGTTTGCAATCTCTTCTGGCGTAGCTGTATAGTCTGTAGCAGCAAAGAAAGCCGCAGCCTCGTCTTCTGTAGTTGCTAAAGGATCATACTCTGTACGGGCACCCGCTAGTTTATCAGCAGCATAATTATCTGCTACGCCCTGACCTACATAAGTAGCAGCAAGGGCATCTGTTAACGTCAGCCCCTCTTCGTCGGCTATAGCCTGCACCTCATCACGTGTTACCTGTCGAGGGTCTACGTATTTTGCAACTACGCCAGCTTGTTCTGTCTCTGATACTTGCGCAACAAATTGCGCAACTTGTTCATCTGTTGGGTTCTCGTACCCAAGGTCAGCGAAGAACTGCCGCGCTTCTGCGTCGGACACCATACGGGGGTCTACATACGCGCCAATATCCGTTTCTGTTTTTGTAGCAAAGTTATCGTTGCCTTGCCCCACACGGTTTAAAATCTCTTCGTTAGTACCCACGTAGCCTGTGGCCTCAAAGAACGCACGAGATTCCGCTTCAGTAACTTGCCGTGGATTTACATACTCTTCAATGGCTATTTTCTGATCTGCGTCAGGAGTTGCACCCACACGATCCAAAATCTCTTGCTCACTAGGTGTGTAGCCAAGGTCTGCGTAAAACTGCTCTGCTTCAGTACGAGAAGTGTGGCTGTCGTCGTACTTTTCTATTATTGTATCTTCTAAATCTTCTTCAGGCTTAGTTCCTACTAAGTCGTCTACTTGTTCCTCTGTAAGCGTAACACCTTCTTTCTCTGCGGCTTCTTTAGCTTCCTCACGAGTAACGTAGAAAGGGTCAAGATACTGTTCTGTTAGCCGCTCAATATCGGATTCTTTAGTCTCTCCAACTAATTCTTTATACGCGCCTTCCGCAATCTCATCAGTAAATTCTAACTCTGGGTTAACAAGTTTTACGTATTCTTTTACTTCTTCTTTGGTAACAATTTCAGTGTCGTGGTTGATATTTAGTAACTCAGTAGTAGTAGCCACGTCTATGTTGTTTTTTTCTGCGGCGGCTTTCATTTCTTCTATTGTTGGTTTGGGTTTAACCTGTCCGCTAGTTTTGTCGTAAGTAAACGCACCTCCAAACCCATTCCCAAGACCTGTTATGTCAAAGAATACATCTGGTTGTGTAAGCGCCATAGCAGTCGCAACGGTACTGCCTGCCTGCACTATATCAGCACCAATTTTTATACTACCTGCAGTGGGGCCACCCGCCATAGCGCCGAGCAGTGCTGCGGCTGTAATGTTACCCGACACATCTCTAGTGGGGTCTATAAGGGATAATCGACCTTCAATAAACGCGGAGATACCACCTTCTTCGACTAGACCCTCGGAAGCGGATTCTTTGGCTACAATCTCAGCGTACCCTTTTAGTTGGTCAATAAACCCATCGGGAGCTTTTCTATCCCCAAACAGAGCTTTCTCTAAAGCCATGTTGTCTATAGGAGACTTCGCCGCTAGACCCGCAGTTACGAGTGCTATACCTCCCCCGATTAACCCAGCCATCATGGCTAAGTCTGAGGCGTACTTTTCTGCTTTTTCAAGGTGTGCGGGGCTTTCTATTACAGCTTTTGCTTCTCCGTAAGCTAACCCTTGTTTAAGTAAACCTTTGATAGTGACGTCGTTGTAAGTAGCAAGACCCTTGTCATAACCGTCCCCCGCGCCACCACCAAAACCTTCAGCTATGTTCCCTGCTGTACCACCAGCCACTGCGCCGTATAGACCAGCACGTTTTAGTGCAGTCTCCGTAAATTCTTTGCCTAGTAACGACGCACCGCCTTTTACCCCAAGTCTAGCGACTAACGACGTGCCACCAGTAGCAACTAATAAAGGTAGTTCTTGGAAAAGTTCACTGACTATATATTCTGAAACAAACGCAGTGGGGTTGTTCCACGCCGTACTCATAATTGCGCCAGTGGTGCCCCAAAAACCTTCAGTCTCTGACATAGCTGTAGCCATATCTTCGTTTAGTTTAGCTACTTTAGCTTTATACTCGTCAGTTTGAATACCTTTACCCGCATCACTGAGAACTTCACCAAACGAGCTTAACCATGTATCCTCTGCGGCCGTGTCGGTTAGTCCCGCAGCGTTGGATAAAATAACTGCGTAACTAAAAGTTTGCGCAAGTTGCCCAATAGCGTCTAATCCAAGCCCTGCAGTGTTGGAAAGAAAATCAGTTACTCCATCGGTTTCTCCTAGCCGCAGGGCTTCGGCAATAGCGATGTCGTCAGCGTTTTCCATAAAATTGTATTTGCCAACAGGATCGCCGTCGCTATCAACACCTTCGTCAAGAAGATCAATATAATCTCTAAAAGCAACCAAATCGGTAAGGCTAGAGTTGTCAGAAAATTTACTGTTGCTGTTTAACACTTCACCTATAGGCGCAGTTTCTGCAGCGCGAACTGCTGCGTCTTCATCAGACATCCCTGTAGATTTCCAATAACCTATAACGTCGTTATGTATGGCCTCGGTAGTGACTGTATAACCTGCAAAATCAATGGCGGAACCTGTTGGTTCTGGTTTTTTATAGTTTGAACCTAACCTAGCGCGTTCTTGCATGTGATTTGCTAAGATGTCGTCGTAAGATTGGTCACCGTTTATTGTTTCTCCAGTAAATTTATCTTTAAACGCGGTAACGTTGTACCCAGCGTCTTTTAATTTTTTAAAGTCATTGAGCGTAATTATCTGGCCTTGTCGGCTTGCATCTCCCGCTACAGAAGCCATGTCGTAAGTTAACCGCCCACCAAGTGCTACAGGATCAGCAACCTTTTTCCGGTAGTCCTGCATGGACCACACGCCGTCATTAAAGTCCCGAGGGTCACCGCCTCGACCACCACCAACACCTTCAAGGTATGGGTCAACTTTCTTTTTACCGTCGGGAGTATCTAAAAGATATACAACATCGCCAAACTCGTCGTACGAGGCCGTATACCCTTCACCGTATAGATTGCCCCCTGCTTCCTTGTTTAAGTCTGCAGGATCAAATACTTGGGCTGTACCTATGTTACTTAGATAGTGAGCATATACGTCCTCTCCTGCTTCTAAGCCGTTAAGCTCACGATACTTGTCCGCGTCAATTCCGGGCCGCATAGTAGTTGCTATGGTCTTCTGCACACCAGTCAACATAGGCTTTAGAGCCGCGTCTAAGTCTTCTATGTCCTGCATTACATACTTGGATTCTTCGTCGTATGCGGCTTGTAGACCCTCAATAGTAGGTTCGTATTTGTCGTACGTGGCTTGATACGCGTCTAACTGTTTCTTAATATTTGGGTAGTCATCACCCAATGAATTAGCGTGATTATTAAAGTCTGCAGAGGCTATGTTAGCCGCGTCCTGAGTTGCTTGTGTAGGGTTAGCGTTATGTGCAGCCAGCGCGGTATTGTACACTCCTTTGAGCCGTTCCTGCTCGGCAATCCTGCCATTTAGGTCTTTACTCAACGCGTTAAACGCAGAAGTGGCCTCGGTTGTCTCTCGCATTGCTATGTTAAGAGGTTCTGCGGCAGCCCTTGCTTTTGCGGAATTGCCTGTAATACCGTCTATCGCTTCGTCAATAGGATCACTGAGCGTGTCAATAAGGTCTTCGTATGCTTCTTCTTGCATTTTGCCAAAGAATGCTTCGCCTGATAGGTCAGGGTTACCCATTTTAGCGGAGTTCCACGCAGCGCCAACGGCGTCGGACAGGATTTTTACCTGTACGTCAGATAAGTTTTCTCCCAACGAATCTTTAGCGTCGGCTATGAGGCCGTCCATAAAACCAGCAAGAGGGACGTACTTGTCCACAAGGTTAGACACGTAACCTTCTTTATCTAACGCAGCGAGTATATCTTGTGGAGACAAATCTTGCCCAGTAAGTTCCGCAGCGACACTAGCATATATAGATTCTTTTACACCTGCTGATAAGTCGTTAACAGATTTACCTAAATCTGAGTCTAAGAAAGACTGCTCAATCCCTCCCATTACGGCGTCGGTAGCGGCCTCTAACCCTGCGTTAACCCCCCCAAGAGCCACTGCGTTTGTAAACGCTTTAAAAGCAGCTTTTGGATCGCCCCCACTGGCAACAAATGTTTTAGTAGCAGATTTAGTTCCCGCCTCTAAAACATTTGCAACGGTGGTCGCCAACTGCGTGCTTTTTATAGCCGAGCTAGTAACTTGTTGGATAGTTGGAGAAGTGAGTTTGGCGACTGCGCCCGTTGCATAAGTACCAGCAAAACTAATTGCCGCAGACTTTACGGCGTCTCCAAGACTACCTCCATTGATAAGTGTTTGTGTACCACTGGCAAGAGGGATAACCCACTTAGCCGCTGCAGTTAACGTCGCGGCGGTAGTTCCAATAAACGGAGCCAGATATGGCGCACCGATAGTAACCGCTAAAGTTGCAAGAGCCTCAATAGGATTGTCAAGCGCGTAATCAATAACGTCAACAACACCCTTAACAACAGGTTCTACAATCTCGTCTACGACCCAATCAACGACATCGACTACAACGTCAATAATCGTACCAACGACGTCGGTTACAACGTCAACTACGTCTTCAATAACTTTAACAACTGCGGGCATGCTACTACGTTGCCTTTGCTAAAGAAACATACGCTTGAGAATTACCGTTAGCCAACCTGCCTACCGCAATTTTAGTTCCTGCGTTGTCTTTATCAGCTTGACGTTTCCACACTTCAAACGCCTTATCGTATATTGGCCCGTCGTACTGAGTTATATAATTGGTAATGCCTAACTCCTTTAGATGGTCAAAGAATTTAAACCCTGCTGACACAAAATTTTGCGCTGTATCGACGGTAAGCCCACGACCAACCATCTTGTGTTTGTCCTTGCCCTTACCACGATGCCCAATAAATGCCGTGTTTCCGAACTGTACTAGGTCAGTATCGGGCATTGTAATTTCTTTCATTATCGAAGCTAGAACAACTTCTGTTGGATATTCCGTAGAATTGTAATTACCCGCAAACTCTGTAATAATTTGCGCAGGTTCTAACTGAGTGACTTTACTATCAATTACAGTAGACATCCTACACCTCCGTCGAAAATATTGCCGCCGCGTAGGTGTTACCCATACCCGCAGCCAGACTCATAAATGGCCCCTTGTCAGGAGCAGACGCATCGTAGGACAGAAACACGTCGTCATGTTCGGTCCTATTGAGGATTTTTGGTACAATACCGCGTTTTAAGTCATTAAGCAACAGCCCTGTCTCCATAAGCCCACTTGCGCTAAGTGTGTGCCCAATAGAAGGTTTGTACGCAGTAGCTATAAACTCTGGTAACACGCTCGTTAAAGCCGCACGTTCGGACAGGTTGTTCATCTTTGTTCCCGTCCCATGAGCCTTGACCAGCTTAACATCTTTAGGTGCTACTTTAGCTACTTCTAAAGCTCCTGTAACTGCTTTTGCGTACCCATTGCCATCAGGGCGTTGTCCTAGTGGGTTAGTGCTATCCTCAGACGCAGCATATGCGCCCATAAACTTACACAGTGGCTCCGCCATACCCTTATGTTCACGCTCAAATACTGCTAGGGCCGCACCCTGCCCAACGTGGAACCCGTAGTTTTCACTGTCAAACGCAGAGGGCACACGAGGCGAGTCCAGAGGTATGTGTGCGTTAGCTTCCCCAAAGAACTCTAAGGTTTGTATAGACGTAGCATCTTCTCCTGCCATCACAATAACACGGTCAAAGCCGTACAGATGAAACAAGTGTTGCATATCCATAAGCACTTTTATTCCTGAAGCACACGCGCTTGCGTCGGTACTAACGTGGTCCGCTACGTGAAAGATGCTCGCAATGCGTCCTGCATAGATATTAGACAGAGTAATAAACGGTATCTTGCATTTGCTGTGCAGCTTTGCGTCAGGGTTACGGTCATATTTACCCGTGTTCCAACCCCAGCCTTGGCTACCCGCAGCGAAAATAAAAGCCGTCTTACCCTCAACAGGGTTGTTAAGCACATAATCAATTACGTCTTGTTTTATAACACGGTCAAACGCCTTATGAGGTGGGTAGGATATACCGCTTTTGGCTCGTTTGTATGTGTCCATAATCACATTAACTTTTTGCGGATGTACTATGTCGTCGATGTCAACAATCTCTGTTGTACAAAGTGTGGCGCATTGGGTCATGTATATCATGTAACAGACTCCATAGCGGCTTCTACAGAATCAAATTCTCTAGTTTTATTGGCTTGCATGTATTCTTGCATAGCGCCTAAAGACTCCGTGGGTACGTTAAAATCCTCAGTGTCAGGTATGCCGTATACCTCCATTAATAGCACCATAGTAAGCGTCACATCCAAGCTATCCAGCCCGATATCTTCTTCTGACAGAGATGTTTCTAAAGATGTTGGTTTTGTGTATTTGTCTGGACGCGGATTGGTTTCAATTACGCACGCGTCGAAAAGTTCTATAAAGTCCATTTTGCACCTATCTGTTAAGGGTGCGGCTACGCTACGACATTTCTACACCAATGGCTAGTTAAGTTACTTCAAGAATACTCGCTACTACGTGTAACCTGTTAGCAGTAGCCGCTGTTACTTTTAGTATCTCACTAGCGCCTACAACAAGGGGAGCGGTTAGTAATTCTACGGTGCCGTTAGCCCCGACTGCTGCGGTTTTAAACAGGCTAAACACAGACGTTCCGTTGGTCAGGGTAACCGTTATTGTGTCTGCGTTGCCCGTATCTTCTGACACTATGATAGACTTTATTATGCCTGTTGTTAGTGCAGCGCAGGTGTACAACGTGGTCACGTTAGTGGTCGTGAGGTCTTTTTTAGCGTTTACATATACATTTCCCATTAGCCGATAAACCACCCTATAGCTTCAGATTGTTTCGCTAAAGAATTGTTTCGCAACGCGCTGTCTAACTGATTAAAATACAATCGCAGAACTTTATTAGCTTCTTCAAACTGAAACGGTTCGTATTCTTTAGGTGGGTATGGCAGCGCTGGCGCACGAAACCCTATGACATGATCGTTATTAGCCATTACCGTCTCCCATCAGGGCGCATGTCAAGTCTAGGCGAACCTAGCTGCCATTGTACGCCTACAGTGGAGGACTCTATTTTCATAGACATTTGCCTACCTCTTACGCGAGTGTGTATTTGACTTGTGTATACATCAACAGGAGAACTAGCAGTGCGTATCACCGTCCCTGTGTTTACACCACTTTCAGAAACAGGTGAGTTAAACCCCGACCCCGAAGAGTTTAAAGGTTGTAATGTCATGTTTATAGTCGGGCTGTTGCCTGTAGACCCCTCAAAAGACACATCTGGTATCATCCTAGACACAAGCGCAAACTGGTGGCCGTCTTCAAGATCAAATTCAGCAGAGGTTATAAACGCAGATATAGCGGCAGGTGTAGCTGTCTCGTTGTCGTCAATACCCTTTTCGTGTTCTACAACCACGCCGTTGTATGTAGTTGCGAGTGGGAAAGCCCGAAGTCCTGAGTCCAACCAAGCAGATCGTGCCATAGACCCATAATACCATATGTTATCGACATAGTTGTAAACTACGTAGCTGTCCGCAGTATCCACATCCGCAGAGCAATAGAACCAC
>Ga0209482_1000543_pt1 | contig 31706 bp, 22 predicted proteins | sample CoawatmetaG10DNA_FD_187512 | JGI IMG/M metagenome (GOLD analysis project Ga0209482, IMG submission 187512) | Marine microbial communities from the West Antarctic Peninsula - Coastal water metaG104-DNA (SPAdes) (version 2) | ecosystem: Environmental > Aquatic > Marine > Coastal ...
TTTGTAGAAAAAGACACACAACATAGTAATCAATACGGAGATCAAAATTTAATTATTTATAGATATGCTGACCTTCTAATTATGCTAGCAGAAATTTCTAATGAATTACAAAATGGTCAGCAATTAGACTTTATTAGTGAAGTTTTAGAAAGAGTAGGTATGCCTATGGTTGCTTATGAGGGAGATCAAAGTTCATTTAGAGATGCTATTATGAAAGAATATAGGTATGAACTTATTGGGGAAGGAGAAGATGCTCATAATAATAGAAGAAGAGGTTTTGATTATTTTTTAGAAAATACTATAAATAAACATAATAATAATCCAATATTTTCACCTAATGTAGATTTGCTTCTAAGTACAGATCCGTCTAAGGTTATGAAATTGCCAATTCCATTAACAGAAATTAATACTAACGAATTAATAGATGATTAATGGATAAATTTCTTAAAAGGTTTAGTTTGATTCTATTAATGAGTTTTCATTCATTATCCTTTTCTTTAAATTCATATTCTAATGATTCTGATAGTAACAAATTAAATGTTTTATGGATATCCTGTGAGGATATGGGGCCAATATTAGGTGCTTACGGAGTAAATGAAATATCAACACCCAATATAGACAAATTAGCTAATGAAGGTATTAAATACACCAATGCTTATTCCACTGTAGGTGTTTGTGCCCCTAGTAGGTTTTCTATCATTACAGGCATGTATCCAGCTAGAATTGGTGCTCATAACATGAGATCAGGTAATTTTTATACTTATAAAAATCCAGATAGTTTAAAATATAAGTCTAATAGAGGAGTAATAGATAAGTCTGGAAAAAATGTTCCAGAATATGAAGTAGTTACACCTCCAAATGTTAAAGCTTTTACAGAGTACTTAAGAAATGAAAATTATTATTGTATAAATAATAATAAGTGTGATTATCAATTTAACTCCCCATTTACCGCTTGGGACGAGGTTAGTCGTGGTGCATCATTTAAGGATAGACCTAAAAATACTCCTTTTTTTTATGTTAAAAATTTAATGGTAACTCATGAATCTAGAATATGGTTGAGAAAAGACGAACCTATAACTGTTGATAAAAATATATTAAAAATACCTACTTATTACCCTGACATTCCTGAAGTCAGAAATGATATAGCAATTAAATATTCAAATATTCAGGAAATGGATAGGCAAGTAGGTGAAATTATTAAAGATTTAAAAGAGAGTAACCTTTTAGATAAGACAATAATATTTTTTTGGAGTGATCACGGAGGAAACTTACTTAGACAAAAAAGAGCTGTTGGTAATAGTGGGTTAAATGTCCCTTTAATAGTTAGATTTCCAAATGGGTATCGTTCAGGACAGGTTGATGAGAGAATAGTATCACTGATGGATTTAGGCCCAACAACCCTTTCATTATTGGGTATAAAACCGCCTTCATTTTTAGATGGAAAGGCATTTTTAGGTAAGTACAATTCTAAGCCGAGAAAGTATGCTTTTGGTTCTGCTGATAGGTTTGATGAGTCTACAGACATGCAAAGATCTGTTATCGATGGCAGATATGTTTATATAAAAAACTTTATGCCTGAACTACCTCTAATCTTTAAAAATAAGTATAGAGAACAAATACCAATGAATAAAAAATTACTTGAAATGAGTAATGAGAATCTTTTAAGCGGAGACTCTAATTATATATTTATGAAAACTAAGAAGACAGAAGAGTTATATGATTTAAAATATGATCCTTATGAAGTAAATAATATAGCGAATAATATAGAGTATAACGATAAACTAATTGAATTAAGAAAAGCTTTAAGCGTATGGCAAAATGAAATCAATGACAAGGGTTTTATTGATGAAACAGATCTAATAAACGAATTTTGGCCTAACATGATTCAACCTATAACAAAATCAGTAAAGATTAATATATCTAATAATAAAGCTTCTCTTGAATGTGATACTAAAGGAGCATCAATCGGTTATCAAATTGACTCACAGATTGGTTCTGAAAACTGGAATTTATATAATAAGCCTTTTGTTCTTACTTCTAATCAAAAACTAGTTACTAGAGCAATTAAAATTGGTTACAAGGCCTCGTCAATAACCCTTAATAAATAAAACTTATCTTGAATAATAATATATACATGAAATCATTAAAATTTGTTATTTTATTTTTAGTGTTCATAGCAGTCACCGCAACTAAGCCTTCCAAGAATTCAGAAAAATTAAACTTCTTATTTATAATAGCAGATGATTTAAACTGTGCTTTAGGTGCTTATGGGGATTCACTCGCGATAACCCCTAATATTGATAAACTTGCAAAAAAAGGTGTTATTTTTAATAATGCACATGTGCAATATCCTCTGTGTGGACCTTCTAGAGTTTCTTTAATGACTGGTTTATATCCAGATCAAACAAAATCAAAAAAATTAAGGTTATATGTTCGTCAAACAATTCCTGATGTAATTACAATAGGGCAAAAATTTAGAATGGAAAATTACAACTCTGTTAGAGTTGGTAAAATTTATCATTACCATAATCCTAGGGATATAGGAACTGCTGGACATGACGATTCTTATACTTGGGATCAAACGGTAAATCCTTATGGTCGAGATAAATTAGAAGAGCATAAATTAAATGGTTTAAAACCTATCCTTGATGGTGGTACTTTAAGCTGGTTAGAAGCAGATGGAACAGATGAGGAACAAACAGATGGAATAGGTGCTTCTGAAACAATTGAATTTTTAGATAATTTTGCAGAGAGTGATGAAAATTTCTTTTTAGCATTTGGACTATATCGCCCTCATGTTCCTTTTGTAGCTCCAAAAGCATATTTTGACATGTACGATGTTAATGATTTTAATGTCCCTAAGAGTTCAAATGATTATTTAAAAACAATACCAAAGCCTGCAGCTATTTCTGTTCGTGCAAAAAAAGAGCAAGTGGATTTAGATCAAGAATTATCTAAGAAAATAAAGCATGCATATTATGCAACTACAAGTTTTATGGATTCTCAAGTTGGAAGAGTTTTAGATAAACTTAAAGAAACTGGATTAGATAAAAACACAATTGTTGTATTTACATCTGATCATGGATATCATATGGGGGAGCATGGACATTGGCAAAAGCAAACTTTATTTAATGATGCAACCAGAGTTCCATTAATTTTCGCAGGTCCAAATATTAAAAAAAATAATAAACCAATTGAAGACCCTGTAGAGTTAGTCGACCTATATCCAACCATTATGGATATGTTAGACATGCAAACACCAAAATTTGTGAGTGGTAAAAGTCTTGTTTCTTATATGAAAAACTCTAATAAACCAGTTAGAGAAAGTGCTCTTACTGAACTTCAGGTTATTAGAGAAGATATAAAAGCACAAGGATATAGTATTAAAACCAAGCGATACAGATTAACCCAGTGGGAGTACAGTGGGAATTTAAGTTTTGAATTATACGATCATAAATTTGATAATCAAGAACTTAATAATCTTGCAAATCACACTGACTATACAAAAATTAAAGATTCTCTTTCCATAGTTTTAAATCAAAGAGTGATTGAAGCAAATAAAGTGCCAATTAATCTCGGTAAACAAATTGATAATGCTAAGCCATGGTTTGAGCCAAAAAGAATCCTTCCAAAGAATCACATTAATACTAACAGATAAATGAGACGTTTAAATTATACTTTTTTAATTACTTTTTTACTTACAATATTTTCCTGTAATAGTAAAAAGCCTAATGTATTATTACTTTATATGGACGATCTTAGACCTGAGTTAAACTCTTATGGATCAAATCATATAATCAGTCCTAACATTGATAGGTTATCAGAAAAAGGCGTTCAATTTAACGAAGCTTATGCAAATATTGCTGTATGTGGTGCTTCTAGAGCAAGTATGCTTACTGGAATATACCCTGGAAAAGATTATTTTATTGATCATAAAACTAGAACAGACACGGAAAAAAAAGATATTACCACTCTTCCAAGACATTTAAAAAACAATGGGTATACAACAATATCTAATGGTAAAATCTATCATTTTTTAAATGATAAATGGCAAGATTGGGATGAAGTTTGGAGACCTTATGCATTTGATAATCCAGAAGGAATTGAGCCTATAGATTGGTGGGAATCTATATGGAAAGATTATCAAACAAAGGAGAATAAAGATTTAGAAAAAAGCAAAGGTATAGGACCTGCTTTTGAAATAGCAGATGTTAATGATAGCGTTTTAATCGACGGACTTTTAGCTAATAAAGTAATTAAAGATATAAAAAGATTAAAAGATGAATCTTCACCATTTTTCTTGACTGCTGGTTTTATATCCAATCATTTACCGTTTGTAGCCCCAAAGAGATTTTGGGATATGTATGAATATGATTCAATAATACTACCAACTAATCAAAATCCAGCATTTGATGCTCCTAAAATATCAATTAGTAAAAGTAACGAATTGAGAAGTGGTTATTTAGATATCCCAAAAAAAGGAGATTTAAGTCAGGAGCTATCAAAAAAACTAACCCATGGATATTACGCCACGGTTTCTTATGTAGATCATTTAGTTGGAAAAATTATAAAAACTCTAAAAGATGAAGGGATTGAAAAAAACACTATAATTATATTTGTTTCTGATCATGGGTTTAATCTAAAAGAACATTCTCAGTGGGGTAAGTACACTAGTCATAGAATATCAGGAAGGGTTCCTTTAATAATATATGATCCTAGAAACGAATCAAATACTAATTCTAACTCACTTGTTGAACTGGTGGATATATATCCTACAGTAATTGAACTTTTAGGTTTAAACAAACCAAATCATAAACTTGAAGGAAAAAGTATTGTAAATATTTTGAAAAACCCAGACCATAAAAATAAAAGTCATGTTTTTATGAAAAATGCCAAAGGATATACAATTAAAACAGCTAGTTATAGCTACACGGAGTATTTAAAGCTCAAAGGTAATCGCCAACTTATTGATAATATGTTGTTTGATCATGTAAATGATGTAGATGAGACTATGAATTTATCCAATGATGAGAATTATAAAAATATAGTAGATTCGTTAAGTAATTTATTACACACGAAATATAAGTCTAATATTTACGGATTATAATTTCTCAATATTGCTCTAATTAAAATTTTATTAAATAAAATGGCTCATCATTTAATTTTAAATAAAAACGAAATGCTCGAAATATTAAAAACATATTCAATTTTTAAAATTAATAAATTATTATTTTTATTTTCTATTTCTTTCTGTTCAATATCTATATCACAAAATAATAATATAGCTATTGAAGGTAAAGTAGTCGATGAGTTTAATTATGGTATTCCCTACACTGCAATAACAATAGTTTCCAAAAACCTCGGGACTTCTAGTAATGAGGAAGGCTCATTTAATTTTCTTGTATCTAAAAATGAGACCCAAGACACTTTAGAGTTTTCAAGTATAGGTTTTAAAACTTTGAAAATTTCCATTGTTGATTTTATAAAACTAGAAGACAAAGAAATTGTTTTACAAGAGAATGTAACAATGCTTTCAGATGTAGTTATTACAAGTTCAAAGGATTATGTTAAAAGAGCAGTAAAAAATCTTAGAAAAACAACAATTACAGATCCGCATCAACTTAATATCCTATATAGAAGGTGGTCCGTTGAAGACAGTATTTGCAGATTCTATATCGAACAGTATATTAATGCAGTAGATAGAGGTCCATCATCATTCATAAGTAAGTTTACAGTCAAACATAGTCGTACCTCAGCTGATTACACATATATTAAACGTCAACAAAAATTACATGCATTAATGTACATGGAACAACAAAATCCATTAAGAAGAGGAATTAATGTTGGCGCTTATAAATGGAAAAAAACTGGAGCATCAAGTTATGACGGAGAAGATATTGTTATTATTGAAGGCATAAGAAATGATTCAGAAACTCTAAGACTATATATAGGTTTTGATACTTATGGAATTTATAAAGTAGAGAGGTATAACATTCTAGAAGCAGGTAAATCGATTAAAGGAACTTATATTTATAAAAAACATAAAGATGGTCGTTTATACCTAAGCTATCATAATCGTGAATGGAAAGATCAAGAAAAATATTCTAACAGAATCAAAAGTTTAATTAGTAGTACAGGTAAAATACCACCTAATTCTATCCCTGTTGGATACAGGCATGAAGTATTTGTATTAGGTTTTGAAGAAGATAAAAAGTTATTTGACAAATCAGGATTAACAGGACAGATGGATATGACTCTTTTTAAAATCCCTTATGACTCCAACTTTTGGAAGAATATCAGTTTACCTCCAGAAACGGCATTTTACAAGAAAAATATTGCGGATTTAGAATCAATTTATGATGTACCCATTGATACTCAATTTAAATATTCAAATTAATTAGAATAACTACGCATAAGTCTTGAAAATTTTATAGAAGCTAATAGTCCTGTAATTGAAAATAAAACCAACATTGAAAATACATATTGGTGACCAATTATTCCAGGGTAAGTATCTAATAAGTAACCCATAACTGGACTTGCAAAAATATCAGGAGTATAACCTACAACAGAAATGACTCCTACAGCTGTACCAGTCATTATCAGAGGAATTCGTCCTTCTTGCATAATAGAAAAGTATAATGCACGAATAGAATATGTTCCTGTTGCCACAACTATTAAAGAAAAGAAAAACACATAGTTCATACTAACCTTAACTATTCCAAATGCAAATATTGAAGATCCTATTAACATAATTACAAAACCAATAATAATTAAATTAATATAACTTTTCTTATCTGCAAATAATGCAATTAGTAAGCAAACTAAAGGACGGAGATACAATTGTAATGAACCTATATTTGCAGCTTCTAAATTATCAAATTTCATAACATCAGAAGCATATAAAGAATAAATATCGGTTACTTTATAGCCTACATATGCAGAGATGATTATAAACATTATAAGCCAAACAGATGGAATTTTTAAAACTGATTTGATGTTTTGTATTGATGAGTAGTTATTATTTATTACTCCCTCTTGACCTGAATCCATTAAAAACAGTACTAGTATTCCATTTAAAAAAACAATAAATGAGGAGAATAGAATCACATATCTAAAAGCATCTTTACGTTCAACTAATGTTGCTACTTGAATATCATTAGTTAAAAATATAGAAAAAATCAAAACTCCTAAGGTTCCCATAGACGCTGCGACTAAACCCCTTCCTCCATCTAACAAACCGAAAGCTTCTCCTTGATTCTTTGTACCTCCCCAAACACGTGTAGCTTTTATCATGGCTCCCCAAAATAAAAAGACTGTTGAGAAACCCCAATATCCCCATATTATTTGTAACATAAAATAAGATGGGTAAGTGGATAATACTAAACCACCAAATGCAGTAAAAAATAGGGATGTAGCTATTAATATTTTTGGTTGAAATTTATCGGAAAGAACTCCTCCATACAGATAAGATAAAATTGCAACTATTCCGTAAACAGAGAATAAACTTCCTAATTGAAGATTAGTTAAATTAAATACTTCTAAAAACGTAGGTCTGAATACCCTTGCTAAGACATATGGCAATAAAAAAATTAATTCTCCTGAAAGTATTAAAAGAGTTATACTTAAAAAAGAACCCTTCTTAAGTTCAGGATCTTTCAATTTATGTTCTTTAGGTTTGCTACAATATACATCAATTTAAAGGACTATAATTTATTGTTATATTTAAATATATCAATTATATGTTTTAACTTTATGTTAAATAATTTATTAATTAACACTTACACTATTATGAAAAACATGAAGCTATATCTAGTTTCTCTATTATTTATTTTCTCCTATTCTTCAATCACAGGTCAAAGTAAAAGAGATAAAAAACAGAAATCCCCAATTGAATCTGCACTTAGTGGATTTGAATTTAGAAGTATAGGACCAGCGTTTATGTCTGGAAGGATCTCTGATATAGCTATAGATCCGAATAACGAAAATGTTTGGTATGTAGCGGTTTCATCTGGAGGTGCATGGAAAACTGAAAATGCTGGTACAACTTGGCAGCCTTTAACTGATGATCAACCTTTTTTCGCAACTGGGTGCATAACTATAGATCCAAATAACTCTGCATCTATTTGGCTTGGAACAGGTGAGAATGTTGCTGGAAGACACATTGGTATTGGTCATGGAATTTTCCATAGTTTAGATGGTGGAAAGTCTTGGAAAGACATGGGTTTAAAAAAGTCTGAACACCTGTCTAAAATTATTATTCACCCAGAAAACTCTGATATAATTTGGGTTGCATCTCAAGGACCCTTATGGAGTTCAGGTGGAGAAAGAGGTTTATACAAATCTGTTAACGGTGGTAAAACATGGAAAAATACTTTAGAAATTAATGAATGGACTGGAGTTACGGATTTAGTTATTGATCCTACAGATCCTAATATACTTTACGCTGCTAGTTGGCAAAGACATCGTAATGTTGCTGGTTTGATTGATGGTGGACCTGGAACAGCGCTTTATAAAAGTACCAATGGTGGTGATAGTTGGAAAAAAATCAATAAAGGATTACCTAAATCAAATATGGGTAAAATTGGACTAGCTATTTCTCCAATGGACCCTACTGTTTTATATGCAGCAATTGAACTGGATAGAAGAGAGGGTGCAGTGTATCGTACTTCAAATAGTGGAGGGAGTTGGAATAAAATGTCTAATACCGTTTCTGGTGGAACAGGACCTCACTATTACCAAGAACTAGTAGCCTCTCCGCATGTTTTTGATAAAATATATCTTATGAACGTTAGAGTGTTAGTTTCTGACGATGGTGGAAGAAATTTTAGTCAAATGAAAGAGTCACAAAAGCATTCTGATAACCATTCATTAACTTTCAAAGAAAATGACCCTAACTACTTATTAATGGGGACAGATGGAGGAATTTATGAATCTTTCGATAATTCTAAAAACTGGAAATATGTAGCTAATCTTCCACTAACTCAGTTCTATAAATTAGCAGTGGATGATGCTGAGCCTTTTTATAATATTTATGGAGGAACTCAAGATAATAACACCCAAGGAGGACCTTCGCGTACAGTCACTAGAAATGGAATAACTAATTCGGACTGGTATGTAGTTTTAGGCGGCGATGGTCATCAACCAGCTACTGAACCTGGAAATCCTAATATAGTCTATGCACAGTCTCAACAAGGTTATATTAATCGTGTAGATAGAACTACAGGAGAGGCTGTAAATATTCGACCTCATGAAGGAATAGATGAGCCATATGAGCGTTTTAATTGGGATGCTCCAATTCTTGTAAGCCAACATGACCCTAAGCGTCTTTATTTTGGTACTCAAAGAGTATGGCGATCTGAAAACAGAGGAGATAGCTGGTCAACAATTTCTGCAGATTTAACAAAAAATGAAGAAAGAGCTAGTCTTCCAATAATGGGAAGAGTTCAGAGTTTTGATAATGCTTTGGACGTTTATGCAATGTCTACTTATAATACAATTACTTCTCTTTCAGAATCTAAAACAAATGAAGATGTTCTATATGCTGGAACGGATGACGGTATTATACAATACACAAGTGACGGAGGTAAGAATTGGACAAAAATGACTGTTGACAAATTACCAGAAGTTCCAGCTTCTGCTTTTGTAAACGATATAAAAGTAGATTTACATGATGAAAACACAGCTTATGTAGCTCTAGATAATCATAAGTTTGGTGATTATAGTCCTTATTTATATAAAACAACTAGTGGAGGAAAAAAATGGGAACCGATAGTTAATGGACTACCTGAAGGAACATTAGTATGGAGATTAGTACAAGACCATGTAAACCCTAACTTATTATTTTTAGGTACTGAGTATGGAGTATATATTAGTGTTAATCAAGGTGAGAAGTGGCATAAATTCTCAAACGGGCTTCCAACTATTTCAGTAAGAGATCTTGCCATACAAAAAAGAGAAAACGATTTAGTTTTAGCAACTTTTGGTAGAAGTTTTTATGTTTTAGATGATTATAGTCCTTTAAGAGATATTACAGATTCAACACTAGAAAAGGAAGCACATTTATTTACTCCTAGAAAAGCACTTCAGTACAACCAAGTAATGGGTGGTACTGGTAGTTCAGGTGGTTCTTCATATTCTGCTAGAAACCCATCCTATGGGTCTACAATAACTTATTACCTTTCAGAAGGACATACTTCTATGAAAAGTGAACGTCAGAAAATGGAGCGAAAACTAAAAAAAGAAGATATTCCTTTCCCAGGCTGGGATGCTTTGGATAAAGAAATGAATGAAGCTAGTTCAGAAGTTGTTTTAATGATAAAAAATAGCGAGGGTGATTTAGTAGATGTAGTTTCTGGACCGCTTAGAAAAGGTCTTCACAGAGTTACTTGGGGACTTGGAACATCTATTTCTACAACAACTACAGTAAGTCAGAATTCAACAAGGTCAGGCAGATGGGGAAGACCTTCTGGTGGTATGGTCTCTGCTGCAGAACCAGGAACATATCAGGTGTCTCTATTTAAAAGAATCAGCGGAGTTTTAACGGAGATAGCCGATCCGGTAAGTCTTGAAGTTGAGCGTATTAGAGAAAATATTCTAACTAATCCTATGGCGGATTTACATAAGGAATACAACATAAAACTGGCTGAACTTACTACAGCAGTTAAAGTTTCTGAACATATGTTTAATAAAGCTACTGCACGAGTTGCTACTTATGAAAGAAATTTAAAGCAGCTTAAAACTAATAAGCAAGAACTAACAAAAGCTGTTTATAATTTAAGAGATAAAATGAATAGTTTGGTTAGAGAATTTGGTGGAAGTGCTGCAAAAGCTGAGATAGGAGAGAAGGATAGATTAACTATAATGGATCGCCTTTCTAAAGCAAGAGGTGGTTATTACGGAAATTCTTATGGCCCTACGGAACTACATATGCAAAGTTTTGATATGGCTAAAGAAATGTATAATAGATCTAAGCCAAAAATTGATACTTTTTCTAAAGAAGTTAATTCATTAGGAAAGCTACTTGAAAAAGCAGGAGGTCCTGTTTATTTAGATTAGTTTTTTTTATAAATAATTAAAAAAACCATAGAACAAAAGAGTAATTATATATTCTTATTTCTATGGTTTTTTTTTTGTTTTTATCTACTTATAATATAATAAAATGTAGGTTTGCAAATTGTATAAACTTATGTCACAATCAACTAAATATTTTATAGACTCAAGTCCAATGACTAGGCTGCAGTATTCTACAATAGGAATTTGTTTTTTAATGAATATTTTTGATGGAATGGATGTGCTTATTATATCCTATTGTGCACCTGCTATTTCCAATTCTTGGAACATAGGACCAGAAGCCCTAGGTGTTGTGTTTAGTGCTGGTCTAGCTGGAATGGCATTAGGAGCTTTATTTTTAGCACCATATTCTGATAGTTTTGGAAGAAAGAAAATAATTCTTTTAAGTGCTCTTTTAATGGGTGTAAGTATGTTTTTAACTGGATACAGCGAAAGTGTCAATCAGTTAATTACTTTACGTTTTCTAAGTGGAATAGGAATAGGAAGTATGCTGGCAAGCACCGCAGCTTTGACCTCTGAGTATACACCAAATAAATCAAAAGATTTTTGGGTTAGCTTTGTTATTTCTGGATATCCTGTAGGAGCAGTGATTTCAGGATATATCTCTGTGTTGGTCATTCCATCTAGTGGTTGGCAAATGATGTTTATAATTGCAGGAATAGCCTCTTTATTAACTATTCCTTTGATTTATTATTTTTTATCGGAATCCATTGAGTTTTATATAAGAAAACAACCTAAAAAAGCTTTAGAGAATGTCAATAAGATATTTATAAAAATGAATCTAAATGTTTTAAAGGAATTACCTATAAAAAAAATATTTCCAAAGGGGATTGCAGTAAAACAGTTGTTATCTAAAAAATATAAGGTTTCCACTTTTCAATTGTGGTCTGCATTATTTTTTGCTTTTGGTTGTTTGTATTTTCTTATAAGTTGGATTCCTAAGTTGGCAACTAATGCAGGCTTGTCCATCGAACTCGCAATTTATGCCGGAACTGTATTTAATATTGGTGCATTTTTCGGAATTATACTTCAAGGCTATTATTCTTCAAAAATTGGTCTTAAAAGAACTATTTCCATATTCTTTTTAATTGCAGCTCTATTAATGGCTGTATTTAAAATTTTTATAGGATCCGATTGGTTATTAATTGTTTTTGGTTTTTTAGGTTTTTTTATACAAGGTGGATTTGTAGGTCTTTATGCAGTAGCAGCAAGATTATATCCTACAGAATATAGAACTACTGGAATAGGGTGGGCTATTGGAGCGGGTAGGTTAGGTGGTGTTTTAGGGCCATTAGCAGGAGGTGTAATGATAGGGATGGGACTTAGCATGTCAATCAATTTTATGATTTTTGCCATTCCAGCTTTACTATCTGCAATTTTCACTTATTTTATCTCCTCGAAAGAAGTTTCGTGAAAAATAAGAGTTAATAATTACAGTTTGTTTTCAAACCACCACATAACATAACGTCCTTTTTTATTTCCTAATGCCATTGGTACAATATGATAGTCAGCTTTTACTTTATTAAGTTGCTTTTCAATTGTAGGTAAACTAGTTTTTTTAGCAACAAGAGTAGAAAATATTTTTATTTGATCTTTAAATCCTGCACTCTCTTTAATTAATCTTTTGATAAAGAGTATTTCACCTCCGTTACACCAAAGTTCATTAGCTTGTCCTTCAAAATTTAGCGAGAATTTTTTCTTTTTGGTTTTATCCCCTAAATTATCAAGTTTTCTAAGTGTACCTTTCACTGCTTCTTCTTTAGAATTATGAAAGGGTGGGTTACAAACTAAAAAATCAAATTTCTCGTCAGCTTTAATAATATTCTTAAAAAGAAAACTTTTATTGTCTTGGTGTAATATCTTGACCTTGTCTTGTAATTCTTTAGTCTTTTGTATGTTAGTGTTAGCTATATCTATTGCGTTTAAATCACTTTCTATACCAACCATTTTCCAGTTAAAGTGTTGTGCGCCTAAAATGCAATATATACCATTAGCGCCAGCGCCTATGTCTAACCCTCTTAGTTGTGTATCTTCAGTAGAGTTAAGTTTTTCTGAAAGAAAGTCTTGCATGTGCAGTAGATAATCTAACCTTCCAGGAACTGGAGGAATTAGATAACCCATTGGTAAATCGTAATCCTCTAGTTTAAAATCTGCAAGTAACATAGCCTTGTTCAATGAATACACCGCTGTTGAAGAAAGAAAATCAATCGTTTCTTCTCCAGATGGATTTAAAACAATATGTTTTTGTAATAAAGGGTAATGTTTTACTAATCTCTCAAGGTCGTAACGACTAGAATATGGATTTTGTTGATGCATAAGCGCGAAGGTATGTTGTTTTAGTTAGAAGTAATACAAATACTTATTGATATTTACAAGTCAGTAATATTTTAACTTAGAACACCAAGCATTATAATTATCGATAAATAAAGCATCTAATAATTAGCTTAAAAAATGAACTATAATTAACTATCTTCATTTTTTAAACCCAAATCATATTGAAAAAAATAAGCTTACTATTTTTAGTTTTAGTTATCAGTTTTTCTTGTCAAAAAACAATTAAAAACACAGCAAGTATAGATCCTGCTATAGATTCGTTATTAGTTAAAAAGCATTTATATACTTTGGCGTCTGATCAGATGCAGGGAAGAAAGGCTGGAACACCAGGAATTGAAAAGGCAGCTAGTTACATAGAAACTGAATTCAAAAAAATTGGGTTAACTTTTTATGATACTTTAAATAGCTATCGACAAACTTTTACTATTAAATCTAAGGAAGGAAATAAGGATATAACAACTAGTAATATTATAGGATTACTGCAAGGAAAGAGTAAAAAAGAAGAGTATGTAATTATATCTGCACATTATGATCATTTAGGTGTTAATGGAGCTTCAGGTGATTCAATATTTAATGGAGCAAATGATAATGCTTCTGGTGTAACAGGCGTATTAACTTTAGCTAAATATTTTAAAGAAAAAAATTTAAACGAGAGGACTATTATTTTTGTTGCTTTTACTGCAGAAGAAATGGGTTTAGTCGGCTCTAAATATTTTGGAAAAGGGATTGACGCTTCTAAGTATATTGCAGGAATAAATCTAGAGATGATAGGTAAATCACCAAGCTTTGGACCTAACAGTGCATGGTTGACTGGTTTTGATCGATCTGACTTTGGTCAAATTATACAAAATAATTTAATAGGAACAGGGTATCAACTATTTCCTGATCCTTATCTTAAATATAATTTATTTTTCAGATCTGATAATGCTTCTCTAGCTAGGTTAGGGGTGCCTTCTCACTCCTTTTCTACTACTGCAATAGATATAGACAAGGATTATCATCAACCTTCAGATGAGGTTGAAACTCTAAATATCACTGTAATTACTCAAACTATAAATGCTGTCGCTAAAGGCACTGAAAGTGTTATTAGTGGTAAGGACACTCCTTCTAGGATCGTTTTAAAATAAGATAAAAAACTAATGATTAATTAAATTCTATGAATTACTTAATTAAATCTTTAAAAATCCTTTTTTCTTTTATTATAATATTAACAATAGGTGCATTTATCCTTTTTTTTCATCGTGATATTTCGTTGGATAAATTAAAATTAAAATATGCTAATATACAGTCATCATTTATTTCTGTTAAAAATATAGATATTCATTATCGAGATGAAGGAAATCAAACAGATTCTATTCCCATAATACTTATCCATGGTACAGGAGCTAGTTTACATACTTTTGATGATTGGACCAACAAATTAAAGTATTCTAAGCGAGTTATAAGATTAGATCTTCCTGCTTATGGTTTAACAGGTCCTTTTGTTGATAGAGATTATTCTATTTTGAATTATACATCTTTTTTAAAAGAATTTTTAGAGACTTTGGATATTAAACAATGCATTATAGCTGGTAATTCTTTGGGTGGAGAAATAGCATGGAATTTTGCTTTAGAGAAACCAGATATTGTAAAAAAATTAATTTTAATTAATTCAGGTGGCTTCCCTTCATTTTCAAAGAGTGTGCCTATAGCTTTTAGATTAGCACAAACCCCAGTTATTAATAAAGTCGTTCGTTTTATAACTCCTTTTTTTATTGTAAAATCCAGTGTTGAAAATGTATACTTTGATAAGTCAAAGGTTACAGATTCCTTAGTAGAAAGATATTTTGATCTCTGTCTAAGAGAGGGGAATCGTCAAGCATTTATTGATAGGCTTGGTATAGGTAAAAGAAATAATTACATTAATATTAGTAACATTAAACAACCAACTCTTATACTTTGGGGAGCAGATGATTTATTAATTCCAGTTGAGAATGCTTATAAATTTCAAAATAGCTTACCAAATAACAAATTAGTAATATTAGAAAATAGTGGTCATGTTCCTATGGAAGAAAACCCATTTGAAAGCATAAAGCATGTGATAGAATTTTTAAATACCCCATAACACATAAACTATTGTTTTCTATTGACCAATAGGATCAACTGAAAATGAAATCAGTGTATTGTACTCTGTTGTTAAGTTAAATTCTAGAGGGTTGCAGCATATCTCACAGTCTTCAATAAAGTTTTGACTGTTTATCGAGGCGTCTATCATTTTTAATTGGTTTTCCCAGCAATGTGGGCAGTCAAAATAATGTTCAAGCATATTGTTAAATTTTTAGCTTTTCTCCTTTATTGAATTAAAAAAAAAGCACCCTAATTATAAAATTAGAGTGCTTTTTAGATTTAGTTTAATATTATCTAATAACTAACTTAGATACTTTACTCTGTCCTTGAATAGTTACTTTCACTAGATAAATACCTGCATTAATAGAGCTAATATTTAAAGTGTCCGATTCTAATACTGTATTTATCAATCTTTTTCCTGTGATATCAAATACTTCAACATTTTTAACTCCACTAATTGGGGATTGTATTGTTACATAATCTCCATTAACAGGATTTGGATATATCTTTAGATTAGATAGATCAAAATTATTAACGGATAAACCTGCACAGCTAACGTCAAAAGTAATTGGACCTCCTTGTACAGATCCGTCAGCAGAAAGATATACATTTATTGTACCATCTGCAGATGTTACAGCCGCATCTTGAGCGCCGGATAGAGGACCGTATAATAATTCTCCTGCTCCATTAGTTACAAACACCCAATCATAATTTGTTTCTGTTGAACCACTAATTGTTACAGTAATCTCATCTGTGTAACCATCAGAGTCTTGGTCACCAGATGTTGTTGTAAATAATAATTCAGACGAGTAATCATTAGAAATATCAAAGTTAGTCTCAAATACTGAACCTCCACCGGATCCATTAGGATAATCATATTGTGAAATACTTTCTCCACACTCAGGAGATTGAAGAGAGGTAGTAAACGTTATACTAGTCCAATCACTAGTAGACCCGTCTTCACATACTGCTCTTACCCAAACATCATAACCAGTTATTGGATAGCAATTAGCTATAGATACAGAAGGATCTGATATTGAAGTTCCTGCTTCAGTAGGTAGTGACGAATCTTCGACTGTTGAAGAAACATATTCCCAAGACACTGCTTCATTGGCATCCCATGTTATATCTGCACTAACAGCGGTAACATTAGATACAGCTAAATTAGTGGGAGTTCCACATAATAGTTCTGTAATACTCAAGTCATATGCAACATTTTGAGGAGCTGCCCATGTTGATACTACAAAATAGTAAGTAGATCCTTCTACTACACTTAATTCAAAAGAAGCAAGTTCAGAACTACCTCCAAGTTCAAGTTCTGTAATCCAACAATTAACTCCTATATCTTCTTTATTAGCATAAACATACATACCCGCATAATTAGGAGATGTTTGGCCCTCACCAACAGATGGGTTTAAAGAAACGTTTAAGCTCATAGTTGATGTAGCAGTATATAAATACACAACATCATCACCATTGAGGTAATATCCATTACCAGATTCACATCCAGTTGCTGTATTAGAATAATCATCTCCATAGTTAATTGTATCATCAGATGTATTATAAGGAATACTTTCTATAATTATAGGATCATCTGCCATTGAACCAGTAGGTGGGCATATGTAAGTAAATTCAAATGATGTATTACAACTAGAGTCATCGGCAACAACATTAATATTTGTTGTTACACCACTATCATAAGGACCGAATGATAAAGTAGCAGCCTCAGTAGTAGTTTGCGTATTTACCCCGTCATCAATTGTTAATTGAGTGGAAGAACCTAAATCTGTAACATCCACATTAACATAATAAATTCCTTCACCACCACTACAATTTGGATCAACTGAAGCTGTAACCGTTGGTTGTGTACATGTATTTTCAACTATAGTGAAATCATAGGCAACATTTTGTGGGGATGGCCATGATGATATAACGAAATAATAAGTTGTTCCTGATGTAACCTCTAAATCAAATACCATCGCATCTGTTGAAGTACTTGATACCATTGTTAACCAACAATTAACTCCTATGTCAGAAATATCAGTATAAACATAAATTCCAGAATATGTAGCTGCTGGAGTTAGTGAAACATTAATAGATGCATCTGCAGATGCAGTATAGCTGTAAACAACATCATCACCACCTAAATAGGAACCTGATCCCGATTCACAGTCAGTTGCAGTATTTGTATAATCATCTCCATAATTAACTGTATCATCAGATGTTTCATATGGTAAACTTTCTATAATAATTGGATTATCTCCTGTACTTCCAGTTGGAGGCGGGGTAAATGTTAATGTCATCCATCCGCTGTATATATCATCACAAACTGCTCTAACATAGATTTCATAAGCTGAACCTTCAGTTAAATCACTAAATACAACTGAATTTTCTGAAGTTATAGTTCCAGCTTCGGTAGGTTCACCTGTTTCAGCTTCTTGCAAAACATACTCAAAAGATGAAACATCTGTAGCAGTCCAAGAAACTGTAGCCGAGTTGTTAGTTAAACCATCCAGTGATAGTGTTGGATTAGCACAACTTTGTGTAATCCCATTTAATATAACATTAGCAATAGAATTTCTTATTTGCCCAGTTGGCGGAGCTGATGGATCTGGATTTGTTCCATCATTATAATAGGTTAATGCTCTAATATCAGTAGTGGTAGAACAATAAAAATCATGACTAGACGCATCATATCCTTCTTGATTTTGATCAACGGCTACTACTAAATTATCAGATCCATTGTAACTAAAAGGATTTTCAAAATCAATTGCAACAACTCCATCAGATATTGAAACAGTTCCAGCGAACATTTGAGTTAAGTTTTCATAAGGCTCCCAAGAATCTCCATCTGTAAAGCTAGAATTAGTAGTATGAGCCATATAAACAGTCCAATCAGAGCAGCTTTCTAGTGTAGTTTCAGCAGTGGCTGTATAAGATATGCCTGAAATATCTCCTGAGCTATTTATTTCAGCTGCAGTATAAATAACCTGACTATAAGTATAGCCATAATACGGTTCTATTGGAAGTTCTTCATTTACAACAGTACCTTGTCCTACTTGAACTTGAGAAAATACTGAAATAAAAGAAAAAAATAATAAAAAAATAATTGCGTAGTTTTTTGTCATGGTAGTATAATTAAAGTTTAAAAAATAAATATAATAAAAAGTTATTTGAATCTATAAATGTTATTGTTTTAAAAACAATACTTGTTCAAAAAATGATTGTACTTTTGTTTTTTTTAAATTAATAATCTTTAATAAATATAAATTCTATTGGCAAAACTCCCAATAAAATACCAGTTTTTAGATTTATCTGACTATGGACGCTCTGGTGGAAATTGGATCGCAAGTAAACTTCAGTACACGAGTTTTACTCCTATTCATGTCACTACTACGTTTATTGTAGCTGGGCTTATTGCAATTGGATTCATGTTATCTGGACATTATATCCTAGCTGCCATATTTATTATATTAAAATCTGTTTTAGATGCAGCTGACGGTGAGTTGTCTCGATTAAAGAATACCCCATCTTACACCGGTAGATATTACGATTCAATAGCAGATTTTCTACTTAACTTTTGTTTTTTATTAGCATTTTGGTATATCTCTAATGCATCAATAATTTATATGTTAATTGCTTTTTTTGGAATTCAATTACAAGGCACTGTTTACAACTACTATTATGTCATTTTACGAAATTCTGTTGATGGCGATTCTACAAGTCGAATTTTTGAAGATAGTGCTCCAAAAGCTTTGAAAGGGGAGACTCAACAGACGGTAAATATTTTTTATAAAATCTATGATATCCTATATATCTCTTTTGATAAGATTATGTATTACATGGATAAAAATGCAAGTGACAGTCCGCCATTTCCAAAGTGGTTTATGACCCTAGTTTCTATGTATGGTTTAGGATTCCAGTTACTAATTATGGCTGGTATGCTGGTTTTTGAATTACAAGAATATGTAATACCATTTTTTATTTACTATTCAGTTTTTATAATTGTATTTGTACTAATAAGAAAAGTGTTTTTGAAACCTTAAAAAGATAAATATGTTAGACACCATTGACCAACAAATTATTAAACTCTTGCAGATTAACGGAAAGGCTACTATTAAGGAAATAGCGAATAAACTAAACCTAACTACTTCGCCAATATTTGAAAGAATTAAACGATTAGAAAAAGAGGAAATAATTAAAGGGTATACAGCATTGGTGGACCCTAAAAAAGTTGATAAAGGACAAATTGTCTTTTGTAATATCAGTATGCCTAATTATAATGATAAAAATATTAAAGAATTTGAAAATAAGGTAGATTTTATGCCTGAAGTACTTGAGTGTTATCATATTGCAGGAGTTGTTGATTATCAAATGAAAGTTCTTGTTAAGGATATTGATGCGTATGATAAATTTTTACAAAAAATCAGCTTGTTGTCAATGGTGAGAGTCCATAGTAGTGTTGTTGTGCTAAGGGAAATAAAACATACCACGATTGTGCCTAAATAAAAAAAATTATTTTATTAGTGAGTAAAATATAACAAGGTTTAACTCTTACTAAAAGGTATTAATCAATTACTCTAAAAAACTGTTAAATACAACTCACTTTACCTAGCATATTTTTCTTCAAAACAAAAAGAATAGCATCATATAAAGCATATTTTGCTTAAATATTGTATTAATAGCAATTTTTTATGTATAAATAATATTTTATAAAGAATATTATTATATTTATGTCATGAAAAATCTAATATATATATCTCTAGGATTAAGTTTAATGTTTAGTTGTTCTACTACTACTAAGAATTATGATGTTTTAATCAAAAATGGAACAATTACTGATGGATCAGGAAATCCTGCTTATTTAGGATCTGTTGGTATTAATGCAGACACTATTGCAGCTGTTGGAAAGCTAAATGCAACAGGGACTTTAGAAATAGATGCCACTGGTTTGATAGTTGCTCCTGGGTTTATAAATGTTCTCTCTTGGGCAACCGAATCATTAATTGAAGATGGTAGATCCCAAGGTGATATTATGCAAGGTGTCACTTTAGAGGTTTTTGGTGAAGGATGGTCGATGGGTCCACTAAATGAGAATTTAAAAAAGAAATTCAAATCACCAACAGCACAAGGAGATATTAAATATGAAGTAGATTGGAATACATTGGATGAATATTTACAATCATTAATAAAACGTGGTGTATCACCTAATGTAGCTTCATTTATTGGAGCAACTACAGTTCGAATTAATCACATAGGCTACGAGAATCGTGCTCCAACAGATGAAGAATTGGCTTCTATGGAAGAAATGGTAAGACAAGCAATGGAAGATGGTGCTCTTGGTGTTGGCTCATCATTAATTTATGCACCTGCTTTTTATTCAACTACAGAGGAACTTATTGCTTTATGTAAGGTTGCATCAGAATATAATGGCCTTTATATTTCACACATGCGTAGTGAAGGAAATCGATTGTTACAAAGTATTGATGAATTAATGCGCATTGCAGATGAAGCAGATATTCGTGCTGAGATCTATCATTTAAAAATGGCTGGTAAAGAAAATTGGAGTAAATATGATGAAGTTGTTAAAAAAATCGATTCCGCAAGGACAGCAGGTTTAAGCATAACAACTAATATGTATACGTATGTTGCCGGAGCAACAGGGTTGGATGCTTCCATGCCTCCTTGGGTTCAAGAAGGTGGTTACGAAAAATGGGCTGAGCGTTTACAAGACTCAGAAATACGTCAAAGGGTTTTAGAAGAGATGACCACTCCAACTGACAAATGGGAAAACTTAATGTATGATGCAGGTACTTCAGATAACTTATTGTTAATTGGCTTTGAAAATGATAGTTTACGACATTATACAGGGAAAACTTTAACCGAGGTTGCTAAAATACATGGGAAGTCACCTGAAGAAACTGCGATAGATTTAGTAATTGCAGATGGTAGTCGAGTTGGAACAGTTTATTTTTTGATGTCAGAAGAAAACGTAAAAAAACAAATAGCATTACCTTATATGAGTTTTGGATCTGATGCTGCCTCAATGACTCCTGAAGGGGTTTTTTTAAATTCAAGTGATCACCCTAGAGCTTATGGAAATTTCTCTAGGCTACTAGGTAAGTATGTTAGAGATGAGCAAATAATTTCAATTGAAGAAGCTGTTAGAAAATTAACTTCATTACCAGCTTCTAATTTAAAAATTAAAAAACGTGGTAGCTTGACCAAAGGTTATTTTGCAGATTTAGCGATTTTTAATCCTGAAACTATTCAGGACCATGCAACTTTTGTCGAACCTCATCAACTATCAACAGGAATGATACATGTATTTGTAAATGGTGAGCAAGTACTAAAAGATGGCGTACATACTGGTGCTACACCTGGAAGGGTAGTTAGAGGGCCTGGTTACAAAAATTAATACTTCTTTCCACACTCTTCTTTAGCTTGTCTTTGTTTGAAGAAAATGAGTTTTTAAAAGTACTAATTCAATCTACACAATAAATATACAGTCAAATGAAAAAAACAATTATTTTAAGTTTATCTCTGTTTATAACAGGCATTAGTTTTGGGCAGAAGAATGACAAAAAAATTAAGATGCTATCTGATCAAGTAGAACAGAAAGTTATTGAATGGAGAAGGCATGTTCATCAAAACCCTGAGTTATCAAATAGAGAATTTAATACAGCTAAGTATATAGAAAATCATCTTAGAAGTTTAGGAATTACGGTACAAACAGGAGTTGCTAAAACTGGGGTAGTTGGCATATTAAAAGGAGAAAAACCAGGAAAAGTAGTTGCTTTAAGAGCAGATATTGATGCACTGCCAGTTACAGAGAGAAATGACTTATTATTTAAATCTAATATAACTACAACCTATAACGGAAAAGAAACAGGCGTAATGCATGCTTGTGGGCATGATTCTCACGTTGCTATTTTGATGGGCGTAGCAGAAGTATTATCTCAGATGAAAAGCGATATTCATGGAACAATAAAGTTTATTTTTCAACCTGCAGAAGAAGGAGCTCCAAAAGGAGAAGAAGGAGGAGCAGAGCTGATGGTAAAAGAAGGAGTTTTAAAGAATCCTGATGTAGATGCTATTTTTGGATTGCATATTGCTGCAAGTTTAGATATAGGGAAAATAACCTATAAATCAGGAGGTATTATGGCGGCATCTCAATCGTATCAAATTAATGTTAAAGGAAAGCAAGCTCATGGTTCTAGACCTTGGGCAAGTGTAGATCCTATTGTAGCTTCTGTTCAAATAATTAATGGGTTACAAACCATTATTAGTAGAGAATCTGAGTTAACAAAAGAAGGTGCTGTTATTACTGTTGGAATGATTAATGCTGGAATACGAAGTAATATCATTCCAGAAAATGCAACCATTGTTGGAACTATTAGAACTTTAGATTATGGGATGCAAGACTTTATTAACAAGAGAATGAAAGAAATGGTTTCAGATATTGCAAAAGCATTTAGAGCTGAAGCTACAATAGAAATTGACAAAGGATACCCAATCACTTTTAATCATTTAGAATTGACTAGCCAGATGCTTCCTACACTTCAAAGAATAGCATCAAAAGAAAATGTAATAGAAATGGATGCAATAACTGGTGCAGAAGATTTTTCTTTTTTTCAACAAAAAATACCAGGACTGTATTTCTTCTTAGGAGGAAAGGCATTAGATGTAAAACCAGAAGAGGCTGCCGGTCATCACACACCAGATTTTATGTTAGATGAAAGTGGTTTTGTACTGGGAGTTAAAACATTATCTGCTTTGGCATTAGATTATCTAGAGCAATAAGGTTTTAGAATTATATCAAAACACAAAAACAGGCACATAGCCAATGAAAAAGTTATAATACAATTTAAATAGGCTCTACATCTTTGTATTAACTGGTTTTGTATATGAAACTATAATAGTTTGTAAAGAATATTATTATATTAAATTCGGAAATAAAATGACTCAAATGAAGAAAAAAATAGTAATCGCAACTGACAACCTACTCTTAACTGACTATGCTAAAACTGCGCATGGTTTAATAAGAGGCACAAAACGTTTTGAGGTACTGGCTATTATTGATGAAAAAAATAAGAATACCGATGCAGGAGAAACCCTTGATGGCACGTATAGAAATATTCCTGTAATTGCCTCAATTGATGAAGCTATTAAAACATTTGATACTATTGATTATTTAGTAATTGGCGTAGCAACTATTGGCGGTGTATTGTCCAATACACTTTTAAATATCATTTCTGAGGCCATAACAAAGGGTATTGGCATTGTCAATGGACTTCACGATCAACTCAATGAGCGTGAAGAAATTGCGCTACTAGCCGAAGCAGCCCAAGTTGAATTGATAGACATCCGTAAACCGAAATCGATTAAAGAAATGCATTTTTGGACTGGTGACATCTTCAAAGTTGATATTCCTATTATTGCTTTTTTAGCCATGGATTGTGCAATGGGAAAACGAACTTTAGCCACATTAGTTGTAGAAGAATGTTTAAAAAAGAATATGCGTGCCGAAATGATTTATACAGGTCAGACAGGTTGGATGCAAGGCAATAAATATGGATTTATTTTTGACTCAACTCTTAATGACTTTGTTTCTGGGGAACTTGAACATTCCATTGTGACATGTTGGAAAGAAGAAAAACCAGATCTTATTCTTTTAGAAGGTCAATCTAGTCTTAGAAACCCCAGCGGCCCCTGTGGACTAGAATTTATTATTTCAGGAAATGCAAAACAAATTGTTCTTATTCATTCGCCAAAAAAAAAATATTATGATGATATACTTAAATGGGGAGAAATTTCTTCAGTGGAATCAGAAATCGAAATTATTGAAAAGTTTGGCTCAACAGTTATTGCCTTAGCTTTAAATACGTCTGGACTTACTAAATCGGAAGCGATATATCATCAAGCTAGATACAAAGAATCTCTAGGCATTCCTGTGGTTATGCCATTGGAAGAAGGCGTAACAAATATCATCTCAGAAATTAAAGGATTATAATTATGAAAATAAAAAATATTGAAGTCTTTTCAAAAAACTTAGCACTTACAAAACCCTATACTATCGCTTATAAAACCATTGCTGATGTAGAAAATGTGTTTTTACTAGTTACATTAGAAAATGGCATTGTTGGTGTTGGGGCAGCAAATCCTGACTTAGAAGTTGTTGGAGAATCCCCTTCAGATGTTTTAAAAAATTGCCAGTCAGATTATTTTCAAAAATTTATTGGTAAGAGTATAAAACACTTTAGGTCTATGATATATGAAATAGGAACTGCATTTCCAGATAAGCCAGGAACGTTAGTACTTTGGGATATTGCTTTGCACGATGCTTTTGCTAAATATTTGGATATACCTGTGGCCGCAATTTATGGTCAACACCATTACTCACTTGCTACATCAGTTACCATTGGCATAATGAATGTGAATGACACGGTAAAAGAAGCAGAAGAGTATGTGAAACTAGGGTTTAAAGTTTTAAAAATTAAAACGGGGCAAGAAGTAGATCTTGATATTGAACGTATTGTTAAAGTGAATGAGAAATTTAGAAATATTAAAATAAGAGTAGATGCCAATCAAGGTTATGAAGTTAACGATTTAGAAAAATTTATTAATGCCACAAAAAAATTGGGCTTAGAAATAATTGAGCAACCCTTGATTGTGGGCAAAGAAGCTGAACTTGCCAGAATTGACCAACAATATCGAAGTATTTTAGTGGCCGATGAAAGCCTAAAAAACAGCAAAAGTGCTATTAATTTTACGCCTTCTCCACAACCATTTGGTATTTTCAATATTAAATTAATGAAATGTGGTGGTATTTTATCCGCATTTGAGATTGCTACTATTGCCAAGGCAGCTGACATTGATTTATTCTGGGGCTGTAATGATGAGAGTATTGTGAGTATTACCGCAGCTTTGCATGCAGCATTTGCTTGTACAAACACCAAATATATCGACCTAGACGGGAGCTTTGACCTTGCTGAAGACATTGTAAGTGGAGGTTTTCTACTTAATGACGGAATGATGAGTTTACCTAATAAAGCTGGTTTGGGTGTTGAATTAAAACAAACTTAATAGTATAAAAAATGAAAAAACAATTTCAATTAATTCTTCTCTTATCTTTTTCCGTTTGTTCATATGGGCAGCTAAAAGAAAGTCAAGCGATAGACAGCATTTTCACGGAATGGAATAAGACAGATGTCCCAGGTTGTTCATTAGGGATTATAAAAGAGGGTCAATTAATTTATGCCAAGGGATATGGTATGGCAAATATGGAATATGATATTCCGAACTCTGCTTCTTCAGTTTTTAGAATCGCTTCAACTTCTAAACAGTTTACAGCAGCTTGCGTACTACTTCTTGCAGAAAAAGACAAACTAGACTTAGATGATAACTTAAAGAGTTTTTTTTCTGATTTCCCAGATTACGCAGAAAACATCTCCGTGAGGCATTTATTAAACCATACTAGCGGAATTAGAGATTACCTTCAAATAGCCTATTTAAAAGGACTAGGAGACGATGACTTCTATGTTGATGATAACATCATGAAATGGTTAGTAAATCAGTCTGATCTCAATTTTCTCCCAGGCGAAGAATATTTATACAGTAATTCTGGATATTGGCTATTAGGTCAAATCGTTCAAAGAGTGGCTGGAATTAGTATGGCAGATTTTGCCCAAAAGGAAATATTTAAACCTTTAGAAATGAATAATACACACTTTCATAACGACCATACTCAAATAGTAAAAAATAGAGCATCTGGTTATGTTCCAGTTGAAAAGGGCAACTTTAAGATTAGCATGACAACCTTAGATATGATTGGCGATGGTGGCATCTTTACAACAATAAACGATATAAAAAAATGGGATGACGCATTTTATAACTCAACGGTATTAAGTCAGGCATTTTGGCAAGAAATGACGAAACAAGGCGTACTTAATAATGGAGAAGTCATTGATTACGCTTCTGGTTTAATGATAGGTAAATACAAAGGTTTAAAAACAATCAGACACGGAGGATCATTTTATGGTTTTAGAGCAGAGTTATTACGCTTTCCAGAGCAAAAGTTATCTATCGCAATATTTGCCAACAGAGGAGATGCTAATCCACCAAGGATGGCTAATCAAGTTGCTAATATATTACTGAAAAATAAACTTATTGAAGAGGTAGTTATTAAAGACAAAAAAGTTGAGACTGATGTTTCAGAAGAAGAATTTCAACTAAGCCAATTAGTAGGCAGCTATGAAATGCAACCTGGTGTTGTTGTTAGATTATCTATCAAGAATGACTCATTAAATGTCCTTCAAACTTGGGATAAATCAACTTATAATATTATAAAAACTAGTGGAAATACCTTTCAAATCCCAGGAATCAACAACTTAAGTTTTACCTTTTCTAATCTTAAAGATGAGTTGACACAAAGACTCACAACCATACAAGATGGCACAGAAACAATTCTTCCAAGAAAAAAAGAAATTGAATTTTCGGGCATCGACTTAAATGATTATTCAGGTAGTTATTATAGTAAAGAATTGGATGTGACTTATAATTTTGAGATTGAAAAGGGAATATTAAAAGCGGGAATTCAAGACAAACAATTATTGATGGATTGTAATATGAGTGAAATTGACCAATTCACAATGGAATTATTAGGACTAGTTCGGTTTCAAAGAACGGATGGTCGGGTTTCGAGTTTTAAACTTGACTCTGGTAGAGTTAAAAATTTGTATTTCGAGAAAAAGTAAAGAGCGCTTGTAGTGAGTATATCCAACACTTTAAAAATTAGTAGTAAATTAATTATAATTTGTAAACTATGAAAATTACAATACTAAAAAGAGTAACATTCATTCTAACCCTGGGATTATTGTGTTTTCAATGCAAACATGAATTGCCAAATACTCTCCTTATTCAAAACGCAATACTAATTGATGGAACTGGTTCAGATAGAATAGTAGCCTCAGTGCGTATAAAAGGTAATACCATAATTGAAATTGGAGATTTGAAGGCACTAAAAACAGATACTATAATTAATGCTGAAGGATTGGTTTTAAGCCCTGGCTTCATTGACACACATAGTCATCATGACTCGGACAGCCTAAGAACAAAAGAATCAGCAATTAGCCAAGGTATTACAACCATTATAGTTGGTCAAGACGGATGGTCACATCTTCCTATAAAAAACTTTATGGATTCAATTTATAAAACATCATGGTCTGTTAATGTAGCATCTTATACTGGACATGGAAGAATAAGATATGAAGTAATGGGTGATGACTTTAAGCGTGAAGCCACTCAAGCTGAAATTGAACAAATGAAATCGTTGTTGGAAACTGATATGCAAAATGGTTCTCTAGGCCTAGGCACAGGTTTAGAATATGATCCAGGAATTTATTCGAGCACTAACGAGGTGATTGAACTTGCTAAAATTGCTTCAAAATATGGAGGCCGTTACATTAGTCACATGAGAAGTGAAGACATTTATTTTAATCAAAGTATTGATGAAATTTTAACTATTGGTCGAGAGGCTGATATCCCTGTTCAAATTTCACATTTTAAACTTGGAAGAAAAGCCCTTTGGGGTAAAGCCCCTGAAATATTAAAAAAACTGGATAGTGCGAGAACAAAGGGCATTAATGTAACTGCCGACATCTATCCATATCAATATTGGCAATCTACAATGACTGTTCTGTTTCCTAATCGAGATTTCGAAAATCGAGAAACTGCAGAATTTGCCTTAACAGAACTAACAACTCCTGAGGGCATGATAATTAGCACTTTTGATGCAAAGCCTGAATATGAGAATTTAACTTTAGCTGAAATAGCCGAAATACGCAGTGAAGACCCAGTAACGACTTATATTGAACTCATAAGAATGTCACAAAAATTACCTGGAGAAAGTATTATAGCCAAATCAATGAGTATGGAAGATATCAAATCCATAATGAACTGGCCTTTTACAAATTTATGTTCAGATGGTAGCCCTACTGGGCACCCAAGAGGATGGGGAGCATTTCCTCGCTATTTAGTTATGGATACTGGACAATCTCTTGAAACTAAAATTAACAAAGTGACTTTGCAAGCTGCAAAGAACTTGAATTTAAAAAATATTGGTGAAATTAAAGAAGGTTATTTTGCGGATTTAGTGTTATTCGATCTTGATTCTATAAAAGATAAAGCCACATTTGAAAATAGTTCTTTAAAGTCTGAAGGCATTAATTATGTTATTGTATCTGGCGAGATTGTATATTCTAATCAAATACCAAAAAATGTTTACTCAGGCAGACTCATAAAAAGAATTAATTAAACTATAATTTAAAAACCAATATTACTATGTATGCTACCAAAACTCTATTAACAATACTTGTAACGTTATTATTATGGTCATCAAGTTTTGCTCAAGATGCTTCAAAAAGCAATAAACTCAATGCAATGATTGAAGAAGGAATGAAAGAATGGCAAATACCAGGACTTTCAGCAGTGGTCGTTAAAAATGGCAAAGTAGTATTCCAAAAAACATATGGGATAAAAGATATTGAAACTAAAGAGCCAGTAGATGATAATACACTCTTCAGTATGGCATCAACTACCAAAGCACTAATTGCTATTTCATTAGGAATTCTTGTAGACCAGAATAAAATATCTTGGCAAGATAAAGTGATTGATCACCTTCCCTTATTTAAGCTTTCAGACCCATATATTACATCAGATGCAAGAGTAATAGATCTTTTAACACACAATCTAGGTATTGGAAATGCAGATTTATTATGGTCAATAAATAATCTTTCTACAGCTGAGACAATTGATAAATTTAAATATTCAAAAAAAACATACCCTTTACGTGGTGGGTTTACCTATCAAAACATTATGTATGTGGTTGCAGGAGAGCTTATTGAAGCTGTAAGTGGACAGAATTGGACAGTATTCGTGGAAAATGAAATTTTAAAGCCATTAAAGATGACTCGCACACAGACTAAATCTATGGACATCATGAAAGCTGGCAATTACACCTCACCCCACTATAATGATTTAGACGATGGTATTGTGAAAGTAGACTACACATTTTCCGATCAAATTGGTGCTGCTGGAATGGTTTGGTCTACTACAAATGATGTCAGTAATTATTTAACATTTCTTGTGAATGACGGAACATTTAAAGGGGATACTATTATTCAACCCACTACATTTCACTATTTATTCAAACCACATTCTATATTAACAGAGAATGATGTCTATCCTACTAATAAATTAACAAAACCAAAATGGAATACCTATGGGTTAGGCTGGTTTCAACAAGACTATCGAGGGAACAAACTTGATTTTCATACAGGTAGTTTGTCTGGTCTTGTTGCAATAACTGGAATTATACATGATAAAAATGTAGCAGTTTATGTTTTCGCTAACCTTGATCATGCTGAACTTCGTCATGCAATAATGTATAAGGCCATGGACCTTTATGCTTTCAACGATGATAACAGGGACTGGCACAAGGAAATTTTTAAATTGTATGCTGGCTTTAGAGAAAACGCAAAGGAAGCAAAAAAGAATAGAAATGAAGATCGAATTATGGGAACTAGTCCATTATTAACCTTAGACCAATATTCAGGAACTTATCAAAATGAGATGTTAGGTGTCGTTAATGTTAGCGTGGTTAATGGCCAATTGCAAATAGACGTTAATAACCATTTGAATTATAAAATGGAGCATTGGCATTATAACACATTTATTACAAATAAAGATCCTAATTGGCGATTTGAAACCTTGATTAATTTTAACTTAAATACATCAGGAAAAATAGGAGAACTTGAGGTCTTTGGGGAAAAATTCACAAAAAAATATTAAAAGGAATAACAATTTATAGAACAATCACTAAGCACAACAACGATGGTCACCTTAACTATCACCCTTAATTATAAAACCCTCATAATCTATTGATTATGAGGGTTTTTGCGGAGAAAGAGGGATTCGAACCCCCGGAGGTGTGACCCTCAACAGTTTTCAAGACTGCCGCATTCGACCACTCTGCCATTTCTCCAATAGCGAGGCAAATATAATATCCTTTTTTTATTCTTTCAAGATTATTTATACTTATTTCACTTAATTTTATAAGTTCTTAAAAACACTTTCGTTAATTTTGCATTATACACACATATAATATGAATATAATTGATAGATTAAATTGGAGATATGCTACCAAAAAATTTGATTCTGAAAGGAAATTAACACCTGATCAGATTAATACTTTAAAACATGCATTTAATCTAACTGCTTCTTCATATGGTTTACAACCAATAAAATTAGTTGTAATTTCAAATCAAGAACTTAAAAATAATTTACTGGAGAGTTCTATGAATCAGCAACAGGTAGTTCAATGTTCCCATCTTTTGGTTATATGCATTGAGACTGAAATAGATGAAGCTTATATTGAGACTTATTTTAAAAGAATTACAGATATAAGAAAAACACCTGCAAACATTTTAGAGTCCTTTAAAAAATCACTTATAAATGAGTTTAATGATATGTCTAACTCTTCTATTCTTAACTGGTCTAAAAATCAAGCATACTTAGCTCTTGGTAACTTATTAACTGTCTGCTCAGTTGAAGGAATAGACTCTTGCCCAATGGAAGGTTTTGTACCTGATAAATACGATGAAATTTTAGATTTAAAGTCGAGAAATTTAAAATCAGTTTTAGTATTACCAATAGGGTATAGGTCTGAAGATGACAAGTTTTCTGCTTTAAATAAAGTCAGAAAAAATGTAAGCGATAATACCATAGACTTTTAACTAAAATTAATCACTATGCGTTTATTATTATTTTCTTTTTTTCTATGTAATTTTATCTACTCTCAAGACAATAGTATTTTTTTATACAAACAATTTATTGATGGTCAGGATACCTTAAACTATAGGCTATTAGTGCCTAAAGATTTTGAAAAAAGCAAAAAATATCCATTACATTTATTTTTACATGGATATGGAGAAAAAGGGGCAGATAATAAGCTTCAGCTAAAATATATAGCTAATGTGTTTACAAATAAAAAAAACAGGAGCTTGTATAAATCATTTGGTATTTTTCCTCAATTTCCTGATGGCGACTCATGGACTAATCGAGAAAAAGTCAGTTCTAATAAGGATATGTATTACAAGTTTTTTGAGAATAAAAAACCTACAAAATCACTTTCTTTA
>Ga0209482_1000544_pt1 | contig 31695 bp, 28 predicted proteins | sample CoawatmetaG10DNA_FD_187512 | JGI IMG/M metagenome (GOLD analysis project Ga0209482, IMG submission 187512) | Marine microbial communities from the West Antarctic Peninsula - Coastal water metaG104-DNA (SPAdes) (version 2) | ecosystem: Environmental > Aquatic > Marine > Coastal ...
CTTCAGATAAGAGAACTTTCAATCATATTTTCTTAACAGGCCCTGATGTTATTGAATTCTCTGAAATTGTTAAGCCGCTGAGTCAAGAAGAAACTTTTTTTATAGTTTCATCAAAGTCATTTAGCACGGACGAGACATTACAAAGTATTGCCCTATCTAAGGAGTGGAGTGCATTGAAGTGCAAGTTTGATAATCATTTTGTTGCGGTAACAGCGCAGCCACAAAAAGCCAAAAATATAGGGTTCAAGGATCATAATATTATCAATTTTCCTAAAGAGGTTGGGGGTCGATACTCTATGTGGTCTCCAATTTCCTTACCGGCAATATTAGAACTAGGAGATACATTCACAGACTTTTTACAAGGAGGCGCTGAAGCAGATAATCAGCTACTTTCAGATACTAGCTATCAAGATTTTATAAAAACACTTTCATTTAGTGATATCTGGTACAACAATTTTTTAAACAAAGGTACTAGAGTGTTATTAATGTATAGCTGGAAAATGCGTTTTTTCAAGGACTACGCTCAGCAACTTGAGATGGAATCCATAGGCAAGCAGCCAAATAGTAAATCAATCTTTGGGAAAACAGGTCAGGTTATTTTCGGTGGGTTTGGCTCTACAGCCCAACACTCATACTTTCAGCTACTTCATCAAGGAACTGCATCTGTGTGTGCAGATATCTTCACAGTTAATGATTATGAGCAAAGTAATAAACTTTTATTTGCTCAATCTCAAGCTCAGTCAAATCTTTTGGCGAACGGTGCTGACACTGACCTTCAAGATTTTGAGAAAGTGAATGGGAATATTCCAACCAATCTTTTCTCACTAAAATCATTAAACCCTCACAACCTGGGCTATCTAATTGCAACATGGGAGCATAGAACGTTTATAACCTCTCAAATGCTAGAAATAAATCCTTTTGATCAGTATGGAGTTAGTGCAGGTAAGATATTCACAAAAAAATATCTTGATGAAAATGGCGGTTGATATATCAAAAGTTCCAAACACTCCAGGCGTATATAAGTTTTTTAGTAATTACGAAATCATTTATATTGGCAAAGCTAAAAACTTAAAAAAAAGAGTATCAAGCTATTTTGGTAATTCTTTCAAGGATAGAAAAACTGCGCAAATAAAGTCGTTAACCGACAATATCGAAACCTTTACTACTAAAAATGAAGTTGAAGCACTTTTACTAGAGCAAATGCTCATTAAAGAAAATAAACCAAAATTTAACATTTTGTTAAGAGATGATAAGACTTATCCATATATTTATTTTTCACTCGATCACAAATATCCTGGCATTTATTCTAAGAGAACAAAACAAGCAGTTGATATTAAATATTTTGGACCTTTCATAAGCTCTGAGGCAGTCAAAAAATCTATTAAGGAAATTCAAAAAGTTTTTCAGATTAGAAATTGTAGTGATTCCACCTTTGCCAGTAGATCAAGACCTTGTATTGAATTCCAAATGAAGAGATGCTCAGCACCATGTGTTGATAAGATAAAAAATACTGACTACTTTGAAGATATAGCAAGTGCAAAATCATATCTATCATCAACAGATTCACTCACTGTGGATAGGTTAAAGGATGAGATAGATAAAGCTGTTACAAGATTAGACTTTGAAAAAGCAGCAGATATAAGAGATAGATTGAAAAGATTAAATATCTTGAGAGAAGAACAATCTGTAGTTACCTTGGCTAAGGATGTAGACATATTTTCTGTCCATGACCAAGATACCTATTTAGGTATTTGTATTATTGTAGTTAGAAAGGGAAAAATACGAGGAACTAAAACACACCTAGTCAAACAAGCGCATTTTGAATCTATAGAAGATGTATACCACAGCGCAATATTAAATTTTTATGACCATCAATCAGACATACCTAATAGTGTCCTTTGCTCACACTCCTTAGAATCGAAACCCATTTTAAAGAAAGTACTCAAGAAAAAATTTAATAAAAATATAAATATAAATCACACGCCGAGTAAATCTATTAAGCCTATATACAATCTATGTAAGATAAATGCTAAACAGGTTATACAAAACCATGTAAGCAAGGAGGAGAAGTATTCTCTATCCTTCAATGATCTCAAGGAAGCTATGGGCATAAAAGGCAATTTTAATAAAATAGAAGCATATGACGTAAGTCATATTTCTGGAGATCATGCTGTTGCATCATGCATCGTTTTTTCTAAGCACGGACCTCAAAAAAAAGAATACAGATTATTTAATATTCCAAAAAATCTATCCGGCAATGATGTTGGTTCCTTGGAGCATGTCCTATCAAGAAGAATTAAATATTATGAAGATGAAAGTATTAAGCCTAATTTAATATTAATCGATGGCGGGAAAGGGCAGTTAAAATATAGTCAGTCAGTTATAAGTAAATCTGATCATAAGGATATAAAAGTTATATCTATTGTTAAGGGCTTTAATAGAATAAGAGCTACTGAAACAATACTTTCTTCAAATGGAATAATAGAGCTAGATAAATATTCAAAAGCATATTTATTGCTTCAAGAGATGAGAGATGAGTCTCACAGATTTGCCATAACTGCTCAGAGAAAGAAAAAGCTTGGCGGTACTAAAAAATCTCAATTAGATAATATCGATGGCATTGGAGAGGTCTTAAAGAAAAGATTAATTACTAATTTTAAAAGTATTAAAAACATCAAAGAAGCAAATAAAGAAGATTTAATGACTGTTAAGGGTATTAATGACAAAATAGCAGAACTAATCAAACAAGAATTAAATTAATGGTAACTTTTATTAACTTATTAACATTCTCAAGAATTGTTCTTGGAGCAGTTATTTTTTTGTTATTAATGTCCTCTGATGGTTATTCTCTGGCACTTATTTTATTTTTTATGGCCAGTATTACAGACTATTTTGATGGTTATTTAGCCAGAAAGTATGATGCTGTTTCAGAATTAGGAGAGGTTTTAGATCCAATAGCAGATAAAATTCTAATTGTTTTCGTATTATTTGGCCTGGCTGTTAATTTAGATAGCTATCTTATAGCGTTTATAGGCGCCTTAATTATCACAAGAGAAATTTGGGTAGGTGCCCTGAGAGATTTGAACGCGCGAAATAATAGAAGCGACGCAACTAAGGTAACTTTCTTAGCAAAAATTAAAACAACAATCCAGTTATTTACCATTAGTATTTATTTATTGGCCCTGGCCATAAACAATATGCTGCTTATTATCTTCGCTGATATATTTTTATTTATCTCTCTTTTTATTACTCTCTATACAGGCTTTATTTATACCCTAAATTCTTTTTCAAATAATAAATCTGAGTAACATATTAAAGTTTTCATACATATATCTTTTTACTTTCCTTTATAGATGTATACAATACACAATGTTTAATCTGGCTGGATGGCAGAGTGGTTATGCAGCGGCCTGCAAAGCCGTTAACGCCGGTTCGATTCCGGCTTCAGCCTCCATTATAATGTTATTAAATCAATTGACCTCTTTTATATAATTTTAATAATATTGTAATTAGTAGTAACAATTATCTTTAAGCTAAGTATAATTAACTACCTAAAATTTTAGGAGAGTTTATATTTGCCCGGGTGGTGGAATTGGTAGACACAAGGGACTTAAAATCCCTCGCTAGCAATAGCGTGCCGGTTCAAGTCCGGCTCCGGGTACCATATGCGATCTTCTTGTTAAATGAGCTAGTTAAATATGAACAGTGAGACTATAAATAATTTTGATGATGAGATTGATTTAAAAGATCTAATATTAGGCTTATGGAAAAATAAATTCTTAATACTTTTTATAGTATTATTTTCAGCATCTATTTCAGTTTATTACTCATTATCTCTTGCTAATACATATACTTCAAAAGCTCTACTAGCTCCATCTGATTCTGAAAAATCCCTTTCTAGCAAATTGAGTGGATATTCAGCACTAGCTGGATTTGCTGGCATTTCAATGCCATCCTCAAAGGCATCTAAAGCTACAGAAGCCATTGAAAGAATAAAGTCCTATGACTTTTTTGTTAATCAATTTCTTCCAAATGTCCAACTCAAAGATTTAATTGCTGCAAATGATTGGCAACAAAATAGCAATTCAATCATCTACAACAACAATATTTATAATATTAAAGACAATACCTGGACTAGAGAGGCAAGTTTTCCAAAAACATCCATGCCTTCTAACCAAGAGGCATATGAAGTCTACAAAGAAATCCTAAGCATATCGGAAGACAAAAAAACGTCTTTTGTAACAATTAGCATAACTCATGTATCTCCATTCATTGCAAAAGATTGGGTAGATATAATCATTACCAATATAAATGCTCATATGAGAGAAATTGATATATCTATAGCAGAAAATTCGATTGTTTTTCTTAAAGAAACACTTATAACAACCTCACTTTCTGACATAAGAAGGGCAATGGCTCAGTTGCTTCAGGATCAAATTCAAGTTTTAATGTTAGCTGAAGCATCCCAAGATTATATATTTAAGCGTATAGTTTCTCCAATTGCGCCTGAAAAAAAATCAGCACCTTCAAGGGCTTTAATTTGTATTCTAGGGACTCTGATTGGATTTATGATTAGTGTTTTATTATCACTTTACCTACATTACTCAAAAAAAAATAAGTATTAGTTTTGGATAAAGAAATTAAGATAACTGTTGTAGGCTCTGGTTATGTCGGAATGTCTCTTGCCGTTCTTCTTTCTAAAAAAAATTCTGTTACAGTCTTAGATATTAATAAGTCACGAGTTGAACTTATTAACAAAAGAAAATCCACAGTTGCTGATAAAGAAATTGATCTATTTCTTAAAGATAAATCATTGAAATTAGTTGCAACCCTAAATAAAAAAGAAGCATATGCAGAAGCTAATTTTATAATAATAGCAACGCCAACAAACTACGATGAAAAGAAAAATTATTTTGATACCAGCTCGGTTCAAGAAGTTATTGGCGATGCTATCAATATAAATTCTAATGCTTTAATAGTTATTAAGTCTACAATTCCAATCGGTTTTACCGATTCGCTTCAAAAAAAGTATGATACTGAGAGAATTATTTTTTCTCCAGAATTTCTAAGGGAAGGCAAGGCTCTATTCGACAACCTCTATCCATCTAGGATAGTTATAGGATCCAAAAACAAATTAGGTAAAGAATTTTCAGAGTTACTCTCAATGAGTGCTCTTAAAAAAGATATTATTACTGTTTTTACTAATTCCAGTGAAGCAGAAGCTATTAAGTTATTTGCCAACACTTATCTTGCTATGAGAGTTGCATTTTTTAACGAGTTAGATTCTTTTAGTTTACATAATGATCTGAATACTAAAAGTATAATTGATGGAGTATGTTCCGATGAGAGGGTTGGAAATTATTACAATAATCCTTCTTTTGGATATGGGGGGTACTGTCTTCCAAAAGATACTAAACAGCTTTTAGCTAGTTTTGAAGACATTCCTAATTCGTTAATTAAATCAATTGTCGACTCAAATAAAATTAGGAAAGATTTCTTAGCTGAACACATTTTAAGAAAAAAACCTAAGGTCGTTGGATTTTATAGGTTAGCAATGAAGCAGGATAGTGATAACTTTAGAGACTCTGCAATTTTAGGAATAATAGATAGCATCAAGTTAAGTGGAGTGCAGATTATTATCTATGAACCAGATATCACTGAAGATGAATTTATTGGCTATGACATCGTAAAGAATATCTTTGAATTCAAAGAGAGTTCTGACATAATTGTCGCCAACAGAAATTCTATGGAATTAAATGATTGTCTTTCAAAGGTTTTTACTAGAGATGTTCATGGAGAAAATTAACATAATAATCAAAAATCTATGAAAATATTTATTACAGGAACTGCGGGATTTATAGGATTTCACCTAGCTAAACTTTTACTTGATAACGGTTGTGAAGTTCATGGTTATGATGGTATTACAGATTATTACGATATAAACCTCAAATATAAAAGACATGAAATGCTAGAGGATTATTCTAATTTCTCAAAAAATATTGGAATGTTAGAGGATGAAAAAAAACTTTTTCAAGATATTAAATCATTTAAACCTGATGTAATCGTTCATTTGGCTGCTCAAGCAGGAGTGCGTTATTCTCTTGAAAATCCTAGAGCCTATATTGAGAGTAATATTGTTGGCACATTCAATATTATGGAAGCTGCTCGTGAAAATAATATTAAGCACTTGCTAATGGCTTCAACTTCTTCGGTATATGGAGCAAATACCGAAATGCCTTTCTCAGAGTCTGATACAACCCAAACTCCGCTCACAATATACGCAGCTACCAAAAAAGCAAATGAATCTATGTCACATTCTTACTCTCATTTATATAATATTCCAACAACAATGTTTCGATTTTTTACTGTCTACGGTCCATGGGGTAGGCCTGATATGGCTTTATTTAAATTCACTAAAGGAATTATAGATGGAACACCAATTGATATTTACAATAATGGAGATATGTATAGAGACTTCACATATGTAGAAGATTTAGTTCAAGCTATCTACAAATTGATTGATGTAATTCCAGGCAAACAAAAACATAGACTTGAAAATGATAGTTTATCCCCCGTAGCACCCCATAGAATAGTCAATATTGGCAATTCTGATAAAATTAGATTATTAGATTTCATTGAGGCTATTGAAGAGGAGCTGAATAAGAAGGCCATAAGAAATTATTTACCCATGCAAGAAGGTGATGTTCCTGCCACCTGGGCTGATGCAGATCTTTTATTCAGGTTGACAAAATTCAAACCAAATACCTCATACAAACAAGGTGTAAAGAATTTTGTAAATTGGTACAGAGATTATTTTAGTGTTTAAATCAGGGAGTTAGTTTGAAAAATATAGATGATATAAAGTTGGCAGTAATTGGTCTTGGCTATGTTGGACTACCTCTTGCAGCTGAATTTGGCAAAACTCGACCTGTAATTGGTTTTGATATAGATAAAAATAGAATAAGTAGACTATCAAAAGGCATTGATGATACACAGGAAATTTCAAAAAAAGATCTATCTGATTCAAATGGTCTTTCTTTCTCTTCTGATTCCAACTCTTTAAAAGATCCAAATGTTTACATTGTCACAGTCCCAACCCCAATCGATAATTTTAAGAAACCTGACTTAACTCCGCTTTACAAAGCAAGTGAAACAGTTGGAAATTTTCTTAAAAAAGGAGATATCGTTATATATGAATCAACAGTCTATCCTGGTTGCATTGAAGATGATTGTGTCCCGGTATTGGAAAAATTCTCTAACTTAAAATTTAATGTCGATTTTTTTGTTGGCTATAGTCCCGAAAGAATTAATCCTGGCGACAAGGAGCACAGGCTCGTAAATATTATGAAAGTTACATCAGGATCTACTGAAGATGTTGCAGACATTGTTGACAGTTTGTATAAAAGTATAATTATTGCTGGAACTTTTAAGGCAAATAGTATAAAAGTTGCTGAAGCGGCAAAAGTAATTGAGAACACTCAACGAGATGTGAACATAGCATTAATCAATGAACTTTCTATGATATTTAATAAATTAGACATAGATACCCATGATGTCCTTGAAGCGGCAAGCACAAAATGGAATTTTTTGTCGTTTAAGCCTGGGTTAGTAGGTGGTCACTGTATTGGTGTAGACCCATATTATCTTACTCATAAAGCTCAATCTGTAGGATACCATCCCGAAATTGTCTTAGCTGGAAGAAGAATAAATGATGGAATGGGAGAATATATAGCAAAACAGGTAATACTTGAGATGAGTAAGAGAGGTTCCTTGGTTCTAGATTCTAAAATTCTTGTACTAGGGTTAACTTTTAAAGAAAACTGCCCTGATTTAAGAAACTCTAAAGTTGTAGATGTGATTTCAGAGCTCCAAAACCATGGAGCAATTATTGATACTTATGATCCCTGGGTAGATAAAGATGATGCGAAGAATCACTTAGGGGTTGACCTTATAGAATCTATTAATGATAAATACAGTGCAATTATCTTCGCTGTAGCACATAAGCATTTTCAATCTGAAGCAGAAAATATTATCAACCAATTTGCAGAAAAAAATTGTGTTGTATATGACCTTAAAAGAATTGTTCCTAAGCATATCAAAACAATTTCACTATAAAATGGAGACAAGTATGAAGCACGATACAAAACAACCTAACATAATATGGGTGGTTACTGATTCTGCAAGAAATTTTAGTACTGGAGGCCTGGATGATAGAGATAGACCAGAATTTTTTGATACTATCGCGGATAGTTTTGTAAATTTTGAAAATACTGTTACATCAGCACCAAGCTCAGTAATGTCAGGAAGTTGTATGCTTAGTGGCATGAACTCTTATTATATAGGCAGAAATTATGATGATTTTAGATATGAAGAGGGTGCATTTCCAAACCTTGCATCAATTCTTAGAAATACAGGGTATGAGACAAAGGGTATATTTGTTGCAAGAGAAATGCGTGAAAAGATTGCACCTTTTATAGGGCACGTAGAAAAAGAGAATTGGCCTCAAAACTTAAGCCACTCTCAACGCATGTGGACTAATGAAGATGCAAATGAAGTTTTAGATAATTACTTGACAAAAAGAAACGACGATAAGCCCCTTTTTTTAATGTTATGGAATAATATTAGACATGATCTTAATATTTCTAAAAATTTAGAAACTCTTGTAAAAGTTCTTAAAGATAGATCTTATTATGAAGATAGTGTGATAATTTTTTGTGCTGACCATGGGTATCCTCATCCTAGAAGAGGCTTTACTCCTGAAAACCTTAAAAGAGAGGGCTTAACACATGATTTAATGTTGGGAGATGACAATATTTTAATACCGTTACTTATTAAAACTCCTGACTGTATGCCTAGAAACGTGGATAAGCAAGTTGGCACTATCGATCTATTCCCAACAATCCTAGATTATACAAATATAAAAACATATGACGGTAAAGAAAATTTTCCTCAAAGCGGAGGCTCTCTAAGATCACTTCTAGTTGGTGAAGATGGTGATAGTCTGTTTGATAATAGAAGTATAAGATGTGATTGCAGGTTTTTTGGTCAGTCACAAAGAAAGACAGCAATCAGGCAAGGACAATATAAGTATGTGTTTTCTCATGATGATAATGTGGAGGAGTTTTTTGATATCATCTATGATCCTTCAGAGGACAAAAATCTTATTTTACTTAAAGATTACATCGATAAGATAGGTGAACTTCGTGCCATATTTCAAGAAGAAGAATCAAAAGCTAATGATTTTCAAGAACAATATATTGCAAAAAAACTTGTAAATACCCTTTCATCCAATAATTTAGCAAAAGACTTAGTTATTTTTAGTCTACAAGGGTCCCAAATTAACGATAGAATTATTACAGCATTAAATAACAGTTCAGACTTTAATATTAAAGTATTTATTGGAGAATTATCAATAGATTCTTCATCATTACCATTTCATTTCAGTGATGTACTTAATCTTAATGTTAATCAATATGATGAGATAAAAAACTTATTATCAAATGGAGCTGATGCATGTCTTTTGTATGCAGAAAGTGGATCTTCATATACTGATTCAATTAACACAATAAAGAATAATGGAATAAAATTAAAACAAAAATTTGATATCAATTTCCAATCTGATGCAGATATTCAATGGGAATTCTCAAGAGCAATAAAGGCTTTATTAAATAGAAGAAAACTTATTCAAAGTGAGCCATTGCTTTTAATAACCTATGCAAAGGAATACATCCAACGGTTATTCAAAAAATTCAAGTAAATATATGAAACTAAATTCATGGAAATATAATGTAATAGACCTCAACTCTGTTAATGACTTTATACAGAACCCTAAGTTATCAATACTTGCAAATTCAGTCGATTTCCTGAACCTTGAATGTGCTAAAAATGTACCAGAAAACTTAAAAGTACTAGAGGTTGGGTGTGGTGTACAGTCTTTATTCTATGATAATTTGAAAACTAAAAATAACTGGGATGGCATTGATGTATTTCAAGAAAATGAAGATGGTATTAAATCTATTGCTACAAAAATAGCATCTGTAGAAAATATTCCATTTTCTTCTGGATATTTTGACTATGTTCTATCCAATCAATCAATAGAGCACTGGAGAGAATATGGAGTATCAATAATTGAAGGACTTTCAGAAATTAGAAGAGTGACTGCTATTGGTGGAAAGGTTGTGATTAACTTTCCTATTCATTTGCATGGGGACAAGATTTTTGTAAAAGGTAATTTCAAAAAAATTAATGAATGTTTTTTAAAGGCAGGATTAAAAATTATAAAGAGAAAAGCAGTAGTTGATTCAAGCCTTCCGAATTACCAAGGTTGGAGGCATTGTGGGTTCCCAGATTTCTACGTTCAGAACTTAGCTCAAAATGAAAAAACATCATATGTGGTTGAATATGAGGCTACACCCGATGAAACTTTCAAAGTTAAAAAAATAAATCTTAAAAAAAGCAACCTAATTAAAAAAAGACAAAATACTTTGCAGCTAAATGCACATCATGGCCTTAAATTTTTTGTTTGGAAATTTTTTAATAAGTTGGCTACTAAGATTTTAAAAAAATAAGCCTTTAATTTAGCTATAATAATTATTAGTGAGGTAAATATGAGAATTGGTATGATCATACCTTCCTTCGCTCCTGTTGTAGGTGGAGCTGAGAAACAACTAGAAGGATTATTGCCGAGTCTAGGTAAGCTTGGAATTTCAGCACTAGTTTTTACAAGAATGGTAGAAAATCAGGATCAAATCCAAAAAGAAGAATCATATTCTATATACAGACTAAATTCATACGTTCCAAAAGTTGGTTTTGGCATTTCTTTATTTATAAAGCTTATCAAATTTAGATCAAATTATGACATTTTGCATTGTCATAGTCTAAGTGGACAAGCCTCAATAGTTAGTTTGCTTGCTGGCAGATTAATAAAAAAACCAGTTATCCTTAAGGTAACAAGAAGTGGCAAAAATTCTCAACTAAATGAATTACAACAAAGTTATTTTGGAAAAATAATTTTATGGATTATAAAAAATACTGCAACAAAATTTATTGCAATTACAGAAGATGTAAAAAGTGAGCTAGAACAAGTTGGAGTTTGCAATTCAAAAATTATTGAGATTCCAAATGGCGTTGACTTAATAGAACCAAAAATTTATGAAGAAAAATATCAATTAAATATTGTCACAGTTGGCAGACTTATTAATCGAAAAAGAATAGATATGCTTGTAGAAGCTTTTTCAGAAATTTTACCAAGCATAAGAGCATCGTTGATAATTGCTGGATCAGGCCCAAATAAAAAAACTCTGATGAGCTTAGTTGAAAAAAAGAACATTAAAGAAAGCATTACTTTTACAGATCAGATTTATAAGTCTGAGATAACAAAAATCTTAATAGAAGCTGATATATTTGTTCTTCCATCTGATTCTGAAGGGATGTCTAACGCACTTCTAGAGGCCATGTCTGCAAGTTTGCCAGTGCTTGTTGCTAATATTCCAGCAAATCAATCTCTTATATCTAATGCAGAAAATGGTATATTATTTGATGATTACTTATCTTTGAGAGATTCTCTCTTGAATCTTTGTCAAAACGAAGAATTACGAAAAAAACTTGGAAAAAATGCAAAAGATTTGATATTAAAAAAATACAGCTTCAATAAAATTGCCATCGATTATAAAAAATTATACTCTGACTTAACAGATGAAATATAAAATTTTTAAATATGCATCATCTAGAATTGATCAAGATGGCAATGATAATGTTCATTATTTTTCTAAATATTTTGCACCTATGTTTGCTTATTTTTTTTACAAGATTAAATTTTCACCGAATAGCGTCACGTTTATATTTTTGGTAACTGGTTTCTTATCTGCCTTATTGCTATATTGGTCATTTCCTATTTATGCATATTTAGCATGGCGATTGCATATTATTTTAGATATGGCTGATGGCAGTCTTGCAAGGGCAACAAAGATATTTTCTTCTAATGCGATAGGGTTTGATAGATCCAATCATATTATAATAAATACTTCTATTTTATTAGCTCCACTACATTTTAATGGGAACATAGAAATAGCCAATGGTCTTATAGTTAGCTTTTATTTATATTATTTCTTTTCTAGAAATTTTATATCTGACAAATCTACAGCTATCAATTTTTCAATAAAAAAGAATATTATAAAGAATATTTTGGGTCTAGAGGGCTATATCGCAGCACAATGTTTAGTAATTTTTTTTGAATTATATGATTTTATCAATTTTATTTGTTATTTTTATATATTTTCTTTCTTCTTACTATTTGTAGTAAAGCTTATAACTAGAATAAACAAATGAGTATTCGAATAACTTCAGTTCCCAGGCCTCACGCTCCAAACTCTGGATTCCATCCAATAAAAATAGCTGAAAAACTTCAAGATGAGGTATGGGCACTCCCAGCAAAAGGAAGATATTTAGGTACTTATAAAAAAGTAAAATTCTTATTAATAGAAACTAAATTAATTTTAAACTACCTACCACCATCGGTTATTAGAATACTTGCAATGCTTTTTATTTTCTTTAAGGCGTTGAGAAGGCCTGAAGAGTTATTTTTTGTTCATAGCTTTATATACTCACTCCCATTATTTTTGGCAAGAAAGGACTATGTTATTGTTATTCATGGCTCTGATGCAAGACACTTAAAGAGTTTTATTGGCAGAATCCTTGCAAGAAATTCAATTTCATTATTTGGAGTCGGATTCAAGCATTTTGATAAAGATTTTGAAGTCAAAGAAATTCCAAATATCTTTGATTTACAAAAAGTACTCATAGAGAAAAAGTCAATTAAAACTTATGATATTATTTTTGTGCTTAGAAATGCTGATGTAAAAAATCCCACCTATCCTTTCAACCTGTTTAGGAATTTATTAAAAGGGCAATCTAATATTAAAATAGCAGTAGTTGGACTCGGCATTGATTTCCTTTCAAGTGAAGAAAAAAAGATAATCAAGGACAACAATACATCAAATTCAATTGATTACTTTGGCAGGTGTTCATTTGAGGAAGTGGTAGATTTAATGAGGGCTAGTAAACATATGATATTACCAAGTCTTTCTGAGGGAGTGGCAAAGGCAATGCTCGAGGCCATGGCTTGCGGATTGAATATTATCATATCAGAAAAGTTAAATATTCCTGCAGTTTTTAAAGATAATGTTATAAAAATAGATTTATATAATTGGGGTAAAATAATAAATATTATAGAATCATCAGCTCTTGAAGAGATAAATAATGATAATATAAATTTTGCTTTAAACTATCATGAAAATTCTACAAATAGGCTATGTAACTTGTATAATTCTCTAGTTGAAATACAACGAAATAAAAATTTAAACTAAGGTAAAAATATGTGTGGTTTTTTTGCTTCCAATGACCCATTGATTAATGAAGATAGCTTGGAAATAATTAATAATCGCTTAGCATTCAGAGGGCCTGATGGCCAATCAGGTTTGGTAAATCATAAAGATTGGAAGCTATATCATTCAAGACTCTCAATTATTGCTCCGATAGAAAAATATTCTCAACCCTTTTTTTCAGAAGACAAAGATGTTTTGGTATTTAATGGAGAAATTTTAAACTTTAGAGAGCTTCAAGTTAAGTATAAAACACTTAAATCTGACTCAGATACTGAGACACTAAATGAGCTTCTTAAAATTAAAGACTTTGATATTAATGAGCTTGAGGGTTTCTTTGCATTTCTTAGAGTTGATGAGAGCGGAAAGGTTACACATTGTGCTAGAGATCGTTTTGGAGTGAAGCCCCTTTTCATCTATAAAAGGGGCGATTACATATCAGTTTCAAGTGAAGCATCTGCTCTTAGTGACCTTTTCAACTTAGGATATAGAAAATTTTCTTTAGAAGAATATAAAGTATTTAGGGCGCCTGTTTACCAAGGCTCATACTTTGATGAGGTAAGTTCAATTGAGCCTGGCTCCTGCCTTGTTAATGGTCAATTTTTTGATTGCTTGTCTTATTTTAATTGTGATTACTTGAATGAAAATGAAATTGATAATGAATTGGAAGTGACTATATCAAACTCAATTAAATCTAGACTGGTCTCAGACGTCCCTGTTGGACTCTTATATAGTGGAGGAATAGATAGCAATCTTCTCAATGAGGTTTGTGAAGAAAAACTCCAAAAATTTACAGGTGGTTTTTTAGGCGATTATGATCTCGAAGTTGCCAGGAAAAATAATGTAGAAAATAAAGATAATATAAAATTATTAGAAATCTCAGATACTAAGTTCAAGGAAAGATTTTATGAGATGATAAAATTAAGAAAAGAACCACTTTCAGTACCGAATGAAGTAATTCTCTCTTTTTTGGCAGAGGAATGGGCAAACATGGGAGGGAAGGTATTAATTTCAGGCGAAGCTGCTGATGAATTTTTTGCAGGATATGATAGAATTTTTACTTGGGCATCTAAAGCATCTGATTTCAATGTAGATAAATTTTTAGAATACTATTGTTATGTTCCTCGTGATGAAATTCCACAAAGAGTAGTTAATGAGACCATCCAATTCTTCGAGCCAATCAAATCACTAGGGCCGTTCGAAATGGTTAGATATTTCTTTATTAAAAAACATTTACCAGTTCTCTTTAGAAGGCTTGATTTTGCATTAATGTTCTCTGGAATCGAGGGTCGAGAACCATTAGCTTCTCTGGATATGTTTTTATTAGCTCTTAAATGTGGCCCTAAAGACTTATTTCAAGGACCTCTAGGTAAGCTCCCATTAAGAAATTTAGCTAAAAAACTTATTAATGAGGATTTTGCCTTTTCTTCAAAAGTTGGTTTCCCAGTTGATTTAGGTCATGTTTTTCGAGGCACACCATCGAAAAATAGCCATGAGAATTATTTAATTTGGTGTGAAGAAAATATAGGAGCTATTATATGATTATTGGGTATACAACAGGTGTTTATGATTTATTTCATGTAGGACATGTAAATCTATTAAGAAATGCAAAATCTTTATGTGATAAATTGATTGTTGGCGTAACTGTAGATGAGCTTGTTGCCTACAAAAACAAAAAATGTGTAATTCCATTCACAGATAGAATTGAAGTTGTTAGAGCATGTAAATATGTAGATGTAGCAGTACCTCAGATGTCTGTTAATAAAGTTGAAGCTGTAAAAAAACTAAAAATTGATACCTTGTTTGTTGGCGATGATTGGTATGATGATAAAAAATGGAAGAAAATGGAAGCTGATCTAAAAAAGTTAAATTGTAATATCACATATTTTCCTTATACCGATGGGGTCAGCAGCACTCTGATCAATTCAGCTCTTAATGATCTCAGGTTAAAGTAAAGCAAGATGAAAATTTATAGTCTTAAAATAGATTAAAAATAATTGTTTAAATTTATTTTAAATACATTCTTTGTAAAACTATTCCTTGCAGGCATTAAATTTATATTAAACATTGTGCTAGCAAGGTTTCTAGGAGCTGAGCTCAGAGGCTTATATTACATCCTTCAAAATATAATTGGTTTTTTAGCCTCTTTTGGTTCGGCAAGTATTGGAGAGGCATATATTTATTATCATGGCAAAAAAAGACTTTCATTAATAACAATAAAATTTTTCAATATATTTGTAATAACCTTTGGGGGCATATTCTCTTCTCTCTGTCTATTATTAATCTTTAAATCAAATTTTAATTCCAATATAGACTTAGCTATTTATTTTTGGCCTTCATTGATACTTTGCATTTTACTAATATATGAATACTTAATTTTGCAAGAGCTAAAGGCTAGATTAAAAATATATAGAGCGAATATATATTATGCAATTAGTAAAGTAATTTTTCTGTTAATAATTCTTGTAAACGGTTCAGAATTAGAACCTGTTGATGTGATTGTTTATAATATTTATGCGGTTATTTCTTTAATTTTGCTTTTGCTAATCCCAATTTTTTACTATGGTGAGCACGCACATTGGGGAGGGTTGGGTGATCTTAGGAAAGATTTATCTAGCTGGAAAGAATATATTACATTTTCTTTCAAAGCTCATTTTGGGACAATATTGAATTTAGCTGAATATAGAGTGGATGCAATAATTGCTGCATTTATTATAGATCTCAGACTTCTTGGTATTTACAGTGTAGTCCTTGCAATTGGGCAAATAAATTATTACATAATAAATAGCGTTAATACTGTGTTATTTCCAAGTATTGTAAGGGGAAATGTCGATATTATAGGTTTTTTAAGAGTACTTCGATTATCACTTTTACCAATTTTTGTGATAACTATTCTATTAGCATTGTTTACAGATACTTTTGACAGTTTCGTTTTTGGTGATGAGTATGATGATGTCGGTAAATATTTTATTTGGATGGCTCCAGTCATCATTCTTGAGTCTTTCAACAGATTAATTGCAACTTTAATGAAATCAAGTAACGCTTTAGACGCATTCAATAAAATAGCTGTTATCTCAATAGCAGTTTATCTTCCAAGCTTATTCATCCTAGCAAATCTATTCAATATTTATGGGCTGATTCTAGCAAGCTTCATTTCATATATCATAAGAGCAATAATGTATACAAGATGGATGAAAATCACTTTTCCAGGATATATTAAATTAAGGTACTTTGTGCCCAATATTAAAGAGACAATAATGCTTATTAAAAAAAGATTATGATAGGACTTACAGTTTTTGTAACCATGATCATATATGCAGCAGCACTATATATTAGAAAAATAAAAATTAAAGATAACCTAACTAGTGATTATTTTGCAATATTCCTGGTTGGAAGTCTTTTATATAACTGCTTAGGACAATTGACAACAATCAAATACGATGATTTTAGTAGTCAAGAAGCACTTTATTTTTCTTTTTTTATCCTTGCAAATAGTATTGTTTTATTTGTAGCTGCAATCTTTTTTCCTAAATATGAGGCATGGAAATCTGCCCCTCAAATAATATTACCAACAAAATACATTATGGTAGGTTTGGTCACTCTATTTATTGGATACCTGTTTTGGCATTTAAATTACGCAAGAGTTGGAGGTATCCTAGAATCTATTTTTGAAACATCAAACAGATCAGATAGGAATGCTCTATTAACTGAGCAAAGAGGAAACCTGCCTTACGTTCACTTTTTTTTCGTTGCTAATATTTTTCTTTATTATGGATTTCTTATTCAATCAAAAAGCATTAAAAAAAGTATTTTACAAACTTGTTTTTTAATGGCTCCGCTTCTAGCCTTTTTCTTATTTGAGGGAGAAAGATCATCAATACTTAAGCATATCTTTGTCTTTTGGTTTGTAACAGCGTATTTTAAAAGAAGCAGTCCACAAATTAATTTTCGCTTAGCTTCGTTTTTTGTTTTTGCAATAATAATTTTTTCTTTGATTGGAAATCTAAGATCTCAAATTTTTAATTATGTTATTACTGGAAACATTGGACCATTAATCAATCAATTTGAAACAAAAGGTTTGGGGTTAATTATTCCAAATGAATTTGCAGCAATTCTTTTCACTGCAAAAAAATACTTTAGCCTTTTATTGCAAAATAAGATTGATTTACAATATGGCTATACATTATGGCAAGGAGTGCCATATTTATTTCCTAGAAGTGTGTATGATATTTTTGGTCTTGTTAAGTCTTCCACTATAGCAGATAATTTTGGTATGTTTATAGCCAATGAGATTGGCAATCCAAGAAAGATGGGTTTTGGTATGTCGGTAATAGGCGAAAATATAAAAAACTTTGGGTACTTTGCAATATTTACCCAACTATTTCAATTATTTTTCCTTTATTCCTTAATAAGAATTATTGGAAAATTAAAGGGCATGCAAATTGTTAGCATCTCTCTAATGTCCTCCTTCTTTTTAATCAACAGAGTCGCATTTGCTTCAATGTTTTCAATGATAGTATGGGTAAGTTTTATTTCATTTTTCTTTGTTTTAATGTATTCTCCAATATCTTATTTCTTTAGGGCTAAGCACAAATCTGTTGGTAGTTAACTGGATAACAAGCTAATAAATATTAAAGCATTTACCACTCCTGGATAATTTTTTTATGAAAAAAGTTTTACGTATATTAAATAGATTCAATATTGGTGGGCCTACACATAACGCAACTTATCTAACCAAGTTTTTATCGCCTGAGTATGAAACTAAGCTAATAGGAGGTAAAAAACTTGAATCTGAAGCTGCCTTCGAATACTTACTTAAAGAAAATAAATTAGACTATTTAATCATCGAGAATATGAATAGGGCACTCAATCCTATCAAAGATTTAAAAGCATTTTTTGAGATTAGGAATATAATAAAAGACTTCAAGCCTGATATTGTTCATACGCATGCATCAAAATCAGGTGCCCTTGGAAGACTTGCAGCTATATCTATGCGAGTTCCTATAATATTACATACTTTTCATGGCCATGTGTTTCATTCTTATTTTGGTAAACTCAAAACCTATCTTTATATAGTAATTGAAAGGTATCTAGCAAAAAAGTCATCAACAATTATTGCCATAAGCAATCTTCAGAAAGATGAACTTTCAAAAGATTTTAATATATGTTCTGCTGAAAAAATCTCTGTTATTCCTCTTGGCTTTGATCTAGATAAATTTCAAATTAACGTAATTGAAGAAAGACAATTATTTAGAAATGAATTTTTATTAAATGATGATGATGTTGCTATTGGTATAATTGGAAGATTAACCCCTATAAAAAATCATGATCTGTTCATTAAATCTATTCATCTAGCATTATCAAAAATTGAAAATTCAATTAAAGTCTTTATTATTGGTGATGGTGAGGATAAGACTAAACTATTAGAACTATCGCAAGAGCTTAATTTATCAATAAGTACTCTTGATATTAAGAATAAGAATGCCTTAATTCACTTCACTTCCTGGAGAAGTGATATGAGCAAGGTATATGCTGGACTAGATATAGTGGCATTAACTTCTCTAAATGAAGGGACGCCAGTAACCTTGATAGAAGCTCAAGCTGCAAATAAACCAGTAGTTTCGACTAATGTAGGTGGAGTTAGAGATGTTGTTCAGGAAGGAAAAACAGGCCTTCTTTCGGATAGCGGGGATCTCGATGCTTTTTCAGAAAACTTGATTAAATTGATCGAAAATAAAGATTTAAGGAAGTCTATGGGAGCAGTTGGTTATAAAAATGTATCATCAAAATTTAGTTATAAAAGATTGGTAACCGATGTTAAATCTTTATATAATGAGCTGATCAATGAACACACCTAAATCATCTAAAAGTCACTTAACAGGTAAGGTTTATCCTATACCTGAAAATAAAGATGACAGTCAAAGAATTAATGCTTTTCTGAACTCAAACAAGGGTAAGAAATTAATTGTTGTTCAAGGTCTTGGTTTTGTAGGGGCTGTAATGTCAATAGTATGTGCCAATGCACTCCATGAGGAATATGCTGTTATAGGAATAGATCTTCCCAACCCTGAGTCATATTGGAAAATCTGCTCTATAAATGAAGGCACATTTCCGATAATATCATCAGATAAAAAAGTTGATGAATATTTCCAAAATAGTATTAAGAAAAATAATTTTTATGCAACTTTTGATACTTACGCATTTAAAAAAGCTGACATCGTAATAGTTGATATAAATTTAGATGTTCAGAAGCAAAATGACCATATACAATCTAACAAAATAGTTGACTATTCAGTTAACTTATCCGGCTTCGAGTCTGCAATAAAGTCTGTTGGTGAAAAATGTAAAGAGGATGCATTAGTTTTAATTGAGACCACAGTTCCTCCTGGAACAACTAATTTAGCCAAGAAAATAATTCAAGACTGTCTTAGGATTAGAAACCTCAATCCTGAGAAAATAAAAATTGGCCACTCTTACGAGAGAGTAATGCCTGGACCAAACTATATTGATTCTATACAGAATTTTTATAGAGTTTTCTCTGGAATTAATGATTATAGTGCTGACAATGTTGAGGCGTTTTTAAAAACAATAATACGTGTTGATGAATATCCGTTGACCCGATTAAAGAGTACAAATGCTACTGAAATGTCCAAAGTTCTTGAGAATTCCTTCAGAGCAATGAATATTGCCTTTATAGTAGAGTGGAGCAGGTATGCTGAAGAGGCAGGCGTAGATCTTTACGAAATTGTTAATGCTATAAGAATGAGACCAACACATAAAAATTTAATGCTTCCAGGTATAGGTGTGGGAGGCTACTGCTTAACAAAAGACCCTCTTCTAGCAAGTTGGTCTAAACAAAATTTAATAGGTGCAGATAATGGCCTTTATATGAGTGAAATGGCAGTTTCTACCAACGATAACATGCCTGTATACGCATTTAATAGCTTAAAAAAAATATTTAAGAATGAATCAATAAAAAAAAAGAATATATATTTTCTTGGAGTTTCATATGCGCCCGATGTCGGAGATACCAGATATAGTCCGGTAGAATTATTTTGCCAGCTTTTAAAAAAAGAAGAATGCACTATGTACTTTAATGACCCCTTTGTAAAATTTTGGGAGGAGATGGATGTAGATATAAAAAATAATTTTAATGATTTATCAAAGTCATTAGATATAATTGTTATTTCTACAGGCCACTCTTTATACAAAAATAATAAGGATCTCTTAAGTAAAATTATTGATAAAGATAAGCTAGTTGTTTTTGATACCATTGGTATATTAAGTGATGATGAAATAAGGTTACTTTCAAAAAAACATATTGTTAAAGTCTTGGGTAGAGGAGATATATAAAGGTAAAAGTATGATAAAAAAAGTATTAATAATGGGCGGCGCTGGTTTTATAGGATTTAATATAGCTAAATTCCTTCAAAAAAAAACTAATTACCATATAACAATTGCAGATAATCTATCTAGGGGAAAAATGGATAGCTATTTGTCCGACTTTATCAGCAATGATAATGTTAAATTTATAGAGGGAGATTTCACAAAAGAGGATACTTACAAAAAACTTGGCAATGAGTATGACTATTTTTATATGCTTGCTGCTGTAGTTGGCGTTAACAATACTTTAAAGATACCTGGTGAAGTTATTAGGATTAACACAAGCTTAATTCTTCACACCCTGGAGTGGCTGAAAAAAGGAAATGCTAAAAATGTTGTCTTTACATCAACTAGTGAAAACTATGCAGGAACGATAGATCATTTTGGTTATCAAATTCCAACCCCAGAAGAAGTTCCCCTCTCAATTGTCGATATATCGCATCCAAGATATACATATGCAGTAACAAAAATACTAGGTGAATCTGGCTTTTTAAATTATGCCAAATCCTATGGTTTTAACTGCACAGTTGTTAGATATCACAATGTAATTGGACCTAGGATGGGTTTCAAGCATGTAGTGCCTCATCTGGCTGAGAGGTTCTTGCTTGGTAACGAGGATCCTTTTTTGATGTATGGACATAATCAGACACGCTCATTCTGTGACATAGATGATGCTGTTGAAGGAACAGTAGCAGCAGTTGAGTTTGAAAAAAGCAATGGTGAGATATATCACCTTGGTTCCCCTGTAGAAATTACTATAGAAGATCTTATAAAAGAAGCAGGTTCTTTTTTTAATTATAAAGGATCATATAAAGAAGCACCTACATTTCCAGGCTCAACTGACAGAAGGTGTCCCGATATTTCAAAGGCTAGGAAGCATTTTAATTTTGAACCCAAGGTTGAATGGAAAGAGTCCTTAAATAAAACTCTTGAATGGTATAAAGATTTTTATGAAAAGGGAAATAAAGCGTTTGAGTCTTCATTTGAAAAGCCCAATGTATAGATTTTTCAAAAGATTTCTTGACATCATAATTTCATTTTTAGCGCTTGTAATTTTATTACCAATTTTTATACCTATATCTATTATCTTAAAGCTAACAGGCGAAGGAGAGATTTTATACTTACAAGAAAGAGTAGGTATTAATAATAAGAACTTTAAAATTTTTAAATTTGCAACTATGTTAAAAGATAGTGAGAATCTTGGAACTGGAATTTATACTGCAAAGAATGATTCTCGAATTTTGCCTATTGGGAACTTTCTTCGTAAAACAAAGATAAACGAACTACCACAAATAATTAATATTCTATTTGGTCATATCAGTCTTGTTGGCCCTAGACCTCTAATTAGAAGAACTTTTGAGCTTTACAAGAAAGAAGATCAACTAGTCATTTCATCAATTAAACCAGGTTTGACTGGCATTGGATCAATTATTTTTAGAAATGAAGAAGAGTTGCTTTTAGAGGCAACAGTTAGTAACTTAGAAGATTTCTATGAGAAGAACATTACTCCATATAAAGCTGAGCTAGAGAAATGGTATGAAAAAAATAGGTCATTTAAGAATGATATATTAATCATAATTCTTACTGCTTGGATAATCTTTTTTAAAAAATCTAACTTAACATTTTCTATTTTTAAGAATTTACCAAAAAATAGCCTTCAGAAGCAATGATTAGCTTCGGCTTGGAAAATGCAAAAGAGCCTTACTTGCTGTTTCGATCTCTATATGATGCTGCAAGCAAGACATCTCATAGAAATATAGAAGCTGCTTGCCTATCAAGTGTTTCAGTAGATAACAAACCTCACTCTCGCTTTATAAATATAAAGTACATAAATGATGAAGAGTTTATATTCTTTTCAAACTATGAAAGTTCAAAAGCAAAAGATTTTCTTTGTAACAATAATGTGACCTTAAACTTTTATTGGAATTCTGCTAATACTCAAATACGTGTTGAGGGCAATATTATGAAGTTAGATGAGGATAGGTCTAACAAACACTGGATGCTAAGAAATAGAGATAAAAATGCACTTGCCATATCATCTGATCAGTCGTCCCCCTCAATTAATTTCGAAAGAATAATTGAAGACTATCAATATGTTTTAGACAGTCCCGGGTCTTTGCAAAGACCAGATTACTGGGGTGGGTATTTAATTATTCCTAATTATTTTGAATTTTGGACAGGGCATAAGTCTAGGTTGAATAATAGAAAAGTCTTTAAAATAGACAATGGTTCATGGGAATCTACAATCCTTCAGCCTTAATCTTCAATATAAAATGCTAAACACCTTTAAGAAAAACAATTATTAGTTTAAGATTGCCTCAAAATATGAATAAATTTAATCACATCTCTAATTCAAAATTATTATTTAGTAATCTAGATATAACTTATTTTATAAATTAGGAAATAATCATAGCTTCACAGAAAAAAAACATTACTCCTATAAATGAGAAAATTAGGGCTAGCGAAGTTATGCTCATTGGTTCAAACGGCGAGAAGCAAGGCTTAGTTGCTTTTTCTGTAGCATTAGAGTCAGCGAGGGTTGCTGCTCTGGATTTAGTTCAAGTATCACCTTCTGATGCTAGTCCTGTTGTTTGTAAGCTTCTTGACTATGGTAAGCACATCTTCGATAAGAAGAAAAGTCTGTCTTCATCAAAGGTAAAAGTTAAAAGAAATACAACAAAAGAAATTAAATTTAGACCATCTACAGATGTCGGTGACTATAATATTAAATTAAAAAAGGTTAAAAGCTTTATTCTTGACGGAGATAAGACTAAAATAAGCGTCCGTTTTAGAGGTAGGGAGATATTGAATAGTGACATGGGTCTTAATCTATTAAATAGATTAAGAGATGAGCTAGAAGATATAGCTCAAGTAGACCAAGAACCTTCACTTGAAGGCAGGCAATTGCTAATGGTCCTTTCTCCTTTGAAGAAGAAGTAAATATAAATTTTTATAAGAAGAATAATATGGGATATAAGTTAAAAACACATTCTGGAGCTGCTAAGCGATTTAAGAAGACAGGTACTTCTGTAAAGAGCAAAAGTGCAAATAGAAATCATATCCTTACCAAACAGTCTACGAAGAGAAAAAGACATAATAGAGGTCTTACCAAGCTAACAGGTGTTGTGCTTAAGATGGCTTCAAAACTAATAAGAAGATAAACCATGCCAAGAACTACTAAATCAGTAACCGCTAGAGCGAAACATAAGAAAGTATTAAATGCTACTAAGGGGCATTATGGTGCTAGAAGTAGACTATTCAGAACTGCCAAGCAGTCTAATATCAAGTCATTACAATATGCTTTTAGAGATAGAAAGAATAAGAAAAGAGCTTTCAGGGCTCTTTGGATAGCAAGAATTAATGCTGGAGCTAGAGAATTGGGAGTTTCATACTCTGTTCTTATCAACTCTTTGATGAAAAAAGACATTGCCTTAGATAGAAAAATTCTTTCTGATATAGCCATTACTGATAGTGCAACTTTCGAGAAGATTGTAAAAACAGCTACCAGCTAGATATACTGGTTTTATGCCAGCATATAAGGACATTTCACCCCCTGAGTTAATCAAGGCTAGGGGTGCCCTCCATCCAATAAATCATATGAAAGATTCTATAATGAATCTTTTAATATCTTTTGGTTTCGAGATTGTTGATGGGCCTGAAATTGAAACAGAAGAATTTAATTTCGATATGCTTAATATAAAAAAATCTCATCCAGCTAGGCAGATGCATGATACTTTTTATGTTGAAAACAAATCAAATCTTCTAAGGACTCATACTTCGCCTGTTCAAATAAGAGGCATGCTTGAAAAAAAACCACCGTTAGCATTTATTTCTGGAGGCAAGGTTTATAGAAAAGATGATGATGCTACTCATCTACCAATGTTCCATCAGGTTGAGGGTATATATGTTGATGAAAACGTAAGCTTTGCTCAACTTAAAGATCTAATCTATAAAATTATTTACTCACTATTCGGTGAAGAGGTTGAGTTAAGGTTCAGGCCTTCTTATTTCCCATTCACAGAGCCTTCAGCAGAGGTTGATATCTTATCAAAAGAAGGTAAGTGGCTTGAGATACTTGGATGTGGGCTAGTAAATCCAGTTGTTCTAGAAAATTGTAATATAGATTCGAATAAATTTAGCGGCTTAGCATTTGGACTGGGAATAGAAAGGATAGCTATGCTCAAGCATGGGGTAACAGATATAAGAGAGTTCTATAAGTCTAACTTAGATTTCTTGAGCCAGTTTAAATGAAAATAGCATACACTCATTTAGTTCAACATATTGCAGAAAATCCAAGTATTGAGCAGGTTTCTGATAGCTTATTTCAGCTTGGTCATGAGCATGAAATAGACGGTAATATTTTTGATATGGAATTCACCCCCAATAGAGGGGACTGTTTATCTATAAATGGCTTATTAAGAGATTTAGCAGTCTTTTATACGATTAACCTTAGTCAAGAGGTATATTTTGAAAAACTTGATGAACTTCTGATAGATTTTGAAAATCTGTCAGAAAGTATTTGCCCCCAAGTCTCATTTCTTAAATTAGAAATTGATCAAGTTCCAGAAATATATAAAGACTCTTTAGATAATTATTTTTTAGATCTAGGGCTAAATAAAAATAACTTCTTCACTGATGTATCTAATTATTTGTCCTATGAAACAGGTCAACCAACCCACTGTTATGATGCAGGTAAAATTAATAGCAAACTTGTCTTTCATGAAATAGAGAGTGATGGAGATTTTGAGACATTGCTTGATAAAAAAATTACTCTTACAGGTAAGAACGCAGTTTTTTCGTTAAAAAATGAAGTCATTAATCTTGCCGGTGTCGTTGGTGGTAAGAGTACATCATGCTCTTTTGATACGAAGACAGTTATTATTGAATGTGCATTCTTCCAACCAGAAGCAATTATAGGCAAATCTGTAAAGTATGATATTCAATCAGAGGCATCTCACAAATTTGAAAGGGGTGTTGACCCTGATTGTCATGATAGGGTGCTCAGAAGGTTTATCAAGCTTGTTAGTGAGCACGCAAATATAAAAGATATGTCTATAATTTCTTATAAATCTAAAGACAATTCTATCCATCAGATACCAGTTAATGTTCAAAAAATAAATAAAATTATCGGAATTAATATAAATGAAAAAGAGTACTTAAACTACCTTTCAAAACTAGGGTTTATTGTTGAGGAAGGTTTTATCAAAGTGCCATCCTTTAGAAGTGACGTTAAAACGCAGAATGATTTAGCAGAAGAGGTAGCAAGAGTCATAGGCTATGACAATATTGCAGTATCAGAGATTAACATTCCAAATTATGAGAAGGCAAGCCATAAAGATATTGAAAATAAATTAAGATATTTTCTTTTAGATCATGGTTTTTATGAAGTTATTAACTCACCATTTGTTAATTTATCCCTAGAAGATGCAATAAAAGTTGATAATCCATTGGACTCAAATAGAGAGTACCTTAGAACAAATATTACGAATTCTTTGGTAGACAATCTTCTCTTCAATGAAAGAAGACAAAAAGACTCAATCAAGTTGTTTGAGATATCAGATGTTTACTCAAATAATAACGGTATTAATAAGAAAAGAAAATTATCTATTATTGCAAGTGGAAGAGTTGGCCTCAATTACGATGACTTCTCAAAAAAAATTAATAAGAAATACCTTGCAAGGCTATTTCAAGAAATACTTCCTAACGAAGTGTTCAATTTTGGAATAGTATCAAGAGATCTATTAGATACAAAAATAAAGAATGAAATAGTTACCTTGGAAGTTGATATTGATAAGTTTTCTTCTGACATTCTTTCCTACAAAGAAGTATCAAAACCTCCAGTGGGATTTGTTCAATATAATCTTATATCTGAGCTGCCATCTTCCTTTAAAGACATTTCATACTCAATCAAAGATTATAGCAAAACCCAAGACCTTCAGGATTTATTGCTAAACTATAAAAGCGAGATTATAAAAAATGTTTATATTTTTGATTACTTTAAGAATGAGAAAAAGGAAGAAATTAAGATTGGATTTAGATTTGTTTTCCAATCCCAAAAAACAACCTTAAACTCAGCTGAGATTGAACTAGTTTATAATGATATTGTGAGTCAATCTATAAGAATTGTAGGAATTTCAATTCCAGGAATGTAAATAGATATATGAATTTTAGCAAGACTAATATAATAAAAAATATAACCAAAAAATCTTTAGTTTCTTCTGGAGATGCAATAAGTATATTGGAATCATTTTTATTGCTAATTAAAAATAAATCTAAATTAAGATCTGTTAAATTAAGTGGTTTCGGTTCTTTTAGTTTTAAAAAAACGCCTAAACGCCTCGGAAGGAACCCCAAAACAAAAGATTCATATATAATACCTGAAATAAATAAATTGAATTTTAAACCTTCAAATAAAATTAAAGAGAAGATAAATTAATGAAAAAAATATTTCTATTAGCACTACTCATAGCCTCAACTGGTCTTTATTCTCAAGAATTAGATGAGGCCTATTTACAGAGTCTCCCTGAGAGTGTTAGAGAAGATGTTCTATCAAAAATAGATAAGCGTGATGAGTTAGAAAAACCTGTTTATAGAAGAGAGTCTTCTATGGTAGATAAACCAAGAGTTGGCAATAGGTTTGGAGACAATATATTCAATATGATGCAATCTTCATTTATGCCTATAAATGAACCAAATTTTGATGGCTCTTATATGTTAGATTTTGGAGATACACTTGAAGTGCAATTGGTTGGACAGGAAAATTCTATTGAAGAATTGTCTGTTAAAAGAGATGGGTCCATTAATATTCCAGAAGTAGGAAAGATATTTGTTTCCGGCCTGTCATTAAATGCGGCAAACAAACTTATTAAATCTAAGATCGACAATATTAATATTGGTGTTGAAACTTTTGTATCTCTAATTAACATAAGAGACATACAAGTTCTGATTACTGGAAATGCATATAACCCTGGTATTTATACTTTAAATGGAAACTCGAACATACTTCACGCTCTTAGTATGGCTGGTGGCGTCGATGAAAAAGGGAGTTTTAGGCATATTGATTTAATTAGAGATAATAAAATTATTGATTCAATAGATCTGTATGATATTTTTATCTATGGTAAATCTGGCTTTGGACAAAGATTGAGGTCGGGAGATAGTATATTAATTAAACCTGCTATTAACTTAATAAGCGTCTCAGGTGCAGTTAATAGAGCTGCAACATATGAATTAAAATCTGATGAAACCTTTCTTGATTTATTTAATTATTCGAATGGATTTGATCACTCAGCTGATAAAACTACACTGAGAATTGAACGTTTAAATAAAGAGCTGGTTGAGTTTATAAAAATAGATAATGTAGATAGTTTGGTTAATATTAAGCCAATGCCTGGTGATCGTTTAAATGTTAGAGCATATATTCGTAAAAGTGTATCAATTATCGGAGCTGTGAATACCCCAGGAACTTATGTTATATCTAGTGGAGAAACCCTTTCATCTTTAATCGGTAAAGCGGAGGGTTATAAAGACGATGCCTATCCATTTGGTGCTGTTCTTAATAACAAGAAAGCTCTTCTTATTAATGAAATTGCAGTTGAAAAATTATATACGTCATTTGTTCAAAAATTAATTACTAAGGGAGATGGATTATTTGCCTCTGAATCACTTCCATTTGTTCTCGAAGAACTCAAAAAATCTCCTGTTACAGGAAGAGTAATGGCAGAATTCGATCTTGATGTCATTAAGTCTTCACCTGAGTTAGACACTACTCTTGATGATGGTGATGAAATAATTATTCCTACTTATACTCAACAGGTCTATATTTTTGGAGAAATTAACAATATTGGAGCTCAAAGATATAAACCAGGTAAAAATCTCAAAGAATATTTATCAACTTCTGGAGGCCTATTAGAAAGTGCTGATAAGAACAATATCTTTATAGTTTATCCTAATGGGGAGGTTAATAGATTGCAAAACTCTAAATTATCATTTTCAAATAGATCTACTGATATTCTAATATACCCTGGAAGTGTGATCTATGTCCCTAGGAAAGTTAATTCAAGAGATCCATCGCTTGTTGCGTCAATATGGGCCCCGATCGTAAGCGCCATGGCAACAAGTATCACCGCCTTGAGTGTTCTAGATAATAACTAGATAAAAATATGAGATTTTTTTTTCACTAATTTTTACGCTTTCTCTTAATGCTAATTATCTCGATAATTATGAGGGATTAGGATCTTCATTTAATTCATTTGGACAAGTAGGTCTAATACAAACACCAACTGCTAATTCTAATCAGGAAGGGACTGTTTCTTTCACCTTTAATAAGAATGATATAGGTAAATTTGGTGCATTATCTGTTTCACCATTTAATTGGCTTGATGCTAGTTTTTTTTATTATAGATCATCGGACCTTTATTGGTTAGGTAATGACCCTGGCAGTGATTTAGATAAAGGTTTCAATGTTAAGTTTAAATATCAACCAAATCGAATGCCTGGAACCAGTTTTGCAATTGGTTTAGATGACTTTGCTGGAACTGGCTATTTTACAAAAGAATATCTTATTGCAACACAAGAATTAAGAGATATTAAAGTTTCTGTTGGCTTGGGCTGGGGAAAATTTGCTGGAGATAATAGTATAGAAAATCCAATATCTTTCATATCTGATAGATTTGATTTTAGGCCTAATAGATCTGATAACTACAAACGAGGTGGAACAGCTGCATATGATAAATGGTTTAGAGGTGATGCAGCCTTTTTTGGCGGCATTGAATATTTTCCCACTAAAATAAAAGGACTGAGCTTTAAAATAGAATTAGATCCATATGACTATACTGATTTTTTAGCTAATAAAAGAGCTGAAGCTTCCTACGATATTAGAAAGAAGGACTCAGATATCAATGTAGGGCTTAATTATCGACTTAATAAATTTTTAACTTTGAGTGCATCATACATAAAAGGAAATACTTTCAATCTTAGCTTTAATATTGGAGCGACATTCAATGAAAAACTTCGAAATAAACCAGATTTCAATCCAATTACTAAAACAACAGAAAATCATGATAATTCAGATATTGCCTTCTATGAGGATCTGCTAAGAAATCTAAATAATAATAATTTATTATTACAAACTGCTTCCATCTCTAAAAATAAATTAGATATTTCTATATCGACTTCTCAGCATAGAAATGCCATTAGGTCGTCATTTTATGCTGGTTCTATAGCAAGAAAAATTTTAAAAGATCACAATAACAATATCAATGTAAGCCAAATTAACATTAGTCATATCAACGCTGGAGTTGAATTAAATAATGTAACGTATATCGCCAACCATCTTGATAGTAGCAAGGATACTCCTTTAGAAATTATACAAAGATACACTAAGCTCGACTCAGGAAATAACATTGGATATAAGGATCATGAATTTCAACCGAGTATAGATTTCCCTGTTGTATTTTCAACTTTCAGTCCAGCTTTGGTTAGTTATATAGGTAATCCTGAAAAATTTTACTTCGGCGGTCTAGACATTCAGAATATTAGCGAAATTCAATTTAATAGAAATCTTTTACTTTCTTCAGAAATTAACTATTCTTTGTTTAATAATTTTAGAGATACTATTACAGGACCAGCATCTCAGATGGAACACGTTAGAACTGATAAAGTTGAATATCTTAAAAATGCTAATCTTTATATTAAAAGAATGCAGCTTGATTATATTTGGTCACCTAAAAAAGATTTATATGCAAAGGTAAGTGGAGGAATTTTTGAAACCATGTTTGGTGGTTTTGGTGGTCAAGTGCTTTATAAGCCATTCGATAGTAATTTTAATATAAGTGTTGAAGCCTTTTATGTAAGGCAAAGAGATTATGATCAAAAGTTTACATTTAGAAAATATAATACAAGCACAGCTCATCTTAATATAGGATATACGCTTCCAATGGGGATAGAATCAAATGTGAGCTATGGTAGATACCTAGCTAAAGATAAGGGCTATACATTTGATCTATCTAGAAGAACAAGTTCTGGGTTTAGAGCAGGTATTTATTTTACTAGAACTAATGTTTCTGCAGAGTTGTTTGGTGAGGGAAGTTTCGATAAAGGTTTTTATTTTCAGATACCTATGGATATATTTTCAAATGATTATAAAGGCGGATATAGTAACTTCAAACTATCGCCTTTAACTCGAGATGGAGGCGCTAAGCTTGAGTTTGATAAGGACCTTAGGGGGCTTATTTATAACGCGTCTTTAAATGAACTTAGATCACAATGGTGATAATTTAATTCTTTTAAACAAGAAAAGACTTTATGAGATAGATTAAGCAAACCGATAGGTTGATATCACTAGTAAACGCTTTTCTCACTGTTATTAAGCAAAACATTACACGAAAAGTACAATATTTTATTGATACATAAAAAAATAGCGGTTTGACCGCTATTTTTTTTAAGTATTTTTATGTTAAGTACTAGTTCCTGTACTAGTGCTTGTTCCAGTACTTGTAGATGTACTTGTACTTGTGCTTGTACTTGTACTTGTAGATGTACTTGTACTTGTAGACGTTGCAGGAGTAGTACTTGTACTTGTAGACGTTGCAGGAGTAGTACTTGTGCTTGTAGATGTTGCAGGAGTAGTACTTGTACTTGTAGACGTTGCAGGAGTAGTACTTGTGCTTGTAGATGTTGCAGGAGTAGTGCTTGTACTTGTACTAGTGCTTGTACTTGTACTAGTAGCTGGAGTCGGTGCAGGAGTCGGTGCAGGTGTTGGTGCAGGAGTCGGTGCAGGAGTCGGTGCTGGTGTTGGAGCAGGAGTCGGTGCTGGTGTTGGAGCAGGAGTCGGTGCTGGTGTTGGAGCAGGAGTCGGTGCAGGAGTCGGTGCAGGAGTCGGTGCAGGTGTTGGTGCAGGTGTTGGAGCAGGAGTCGGTGCTGGTGTTGGAGC
>Ga0209482_1000547_pt1 | contig 31563 bp, 31 predicted proteins | sample CoawatmetaG10DNA_FD_187512 | JGI IMG/M metagenome (GOLD analysis project Ga0209482, IMG submission 187512) | Marine microbial communities from the West Antarctic Peninsula - Coastal water metaG104-DNA (SPAdes) (version 2) | ecosystem: Environmental > Aquatic > Marine > Coastal ...
TGTTTGCATAAGTCATAGAGAAATTGTTGATACTTTGTGTATGGATTACCTTGATAGGTAAGACTATTAGACTGTAACTCTAATGTGAATTGTAAGTGTGGAATTATTCCAGAGAGAACGACATCTTCTTTTGAGGCTGGTGTTGAACGACTTATTTGTAAAGGGCGACAATCAAGACTACTCAACAGTAACTGACTTTGCAAGATTTCTTGGCTTGTCAATGTCTGTTCTTTTTATAAGAGCTACATGGTAACTGAGAAGTTGAAGGGGAATAGTGAAGATAATTGGTGCAGTTATTCTCCCTAAGTTTGATGTAATTGGGATTACTTCCATCCCATCCATCATTTCAACATTTGAGAGCTCATCTTCGAAGACAATCATTTTAGAGCCTCTAGATTTTACTTCATGTAAATTAGACTTTAATTTTTCTATAAGCTCATCATTTGGTGCTATGGCAATTACTGGAATATCTTTATCGATAAGTGCAATTGGTCCATGCTTCAATTCACCAGCAGGGTATGCTTCAGCATGAATATAGCTAATTTCTTTTAGCTTAAGTGCCCCCTCCATGGCAATAGCATGCATTGTTCCTCTTCCAAGAAACAATGCACTATTTTTATTCTTAAATCTAACTGCTAGCCTTTTAATCTGTATTTCTTGAAGAAGTGCTTCATTAACTAGACCCGGTAATTTTTTTAAGCCGTAAACAATTTCTTTTTCTTGTTTTTTATTAATTGTATTTTTTAATTTACCAATAGTGCATGTTAAGAGCGCTAAAGAAACAAGCTGAGTAGTAAATGCTTTTGTGCTTGCAACGCCAATTTCAGGCCCAGCATGAGTTAAAAAAGTTAAATCAGAAAGCCTGGTAAGACTAGATTCTGCAGAATTTGTAATACAAAGAGTGCTAATATTGCTATTAATTATCTTAGCAGTTTTAAGAGCTTCAACTGTGTCAGCAGTTTCACCACTTTGTGAAAGGGTGATAAAGAGAGTGTGATCTAAGAGGATAGGGCGACGGTAGCGATACTCACTTGCGACTTCCACATTGCAGGGTATTTTAGCTATATCTTCTAACCAATATTTTGCAACTAATCCAGCGTTAAAGCTTGTTCCACAAGCCACAATTTGAACTTGCTTGACTTCATTAAAAATATCCTCAGCTTTATATCCAAAAGCTGAAATCACAACAGAGTCATTTGTAATTCGAGACTCCAATGTATCCCTTATTGATTGTGGCTGCTCAAAAATTTCTTTTTGCATAAAATGATCATAATCACCCAAATTCACTTGACCTGGCTTAAGCTTCGATTTTTTTATTGGGCGTTCAACTAAATTACCCTCTGAATCATAAATAGTAATTTTATTTATTTTTATTTCGGCAATATCTCCTTCTTCTAGAAAAATAAACTCCTTAGTTACAGATAAAAGAGCAATTTGATCTGAGGCAATATAATTTCCATTTTTCCCAATACCAATTACTAAAGGTGAGCCTTTTCTTGCAGCAATAATTTGATTTGGATAATCAGTTGAAATAATTCCCAATCCATATGAGCCATCAAAAGATTTAATTGCTAGCTGAACAGATGAGATTAATGATGTACATGATTTCATAGCAAAATCAATCGCATGTGCAATAACTTCAGTATCAGTCTCAGAAGCAAATAAATAGCCTTTATTTAATAGATCATTTTTAAGTTCTATAAAGTTTTCAATAATGCCATTATGAACTAGACTCACTGAATTCATTGATGAATGAGGATGTGCATTATTAACTGAGGGCTCTCCATGGGTTGCCCAGCGAGTATGGGCAATTCCAATATTTCCACTAATTTTCAAATCCCTTGCTTTTAAATTATCTTCAAGATTTTTAACCTTGCCGACTGACCTTGCTCGATCAAAAGTGTTATTTTTTGATAAGACTATAAGTCCAGATGAGTCATAACCTCTATACTCTAAGCGCTTAAGCCCTTCTAGTAATAGTGCTGTAATATCTTTATTTGTAACACCACCAACAATTCCACACATAAGTATTTTCTAATAAACTGATGATCAGTATTATAGTTAATAATCATTTTCAAGCTATTGGTAATTAGTTTTTTTCTATAAATCTTAAGGCCTTCTAAGCTAAATCAACTTTTAGATTATAATAAAGAACATAATGAAAGTGGACTTACATAATCATTCTTACTACTCAGATGGAGTTCTATCACCAACTGCGGTTATTCAGTTAGCTAGCCATGCTGAGTGTGATTTATTTTCATTAACAGACCATGATACTACTGAAGGAACTTCTGAGGCTCAACTTGAGGCAGATAAATTAAGCTTAAATCTTATCAATGGAGTTGAAATTTCTGCATTTTGGCGAAATATGGCTATTCATATTTTAGGCCTAGGTATAGATATCAATAACGATTTTTTACAAGCTGGCTTAGAGCATAATCAAAAATTACGAAAAGATAGGGCAGAGAAAATTGCACTTGGACTTTGGCGCTCTGGAATTAAAGATGCACTAGAGAAAACCCAAAGCTTTAGTAAAACGGATATGTTAACACGAACTCATTTTGCTCAAATGCTAATCAGTGAGGGATACTGTAAGGATATGAAGGCAGTATTTAGAAGATATTTGACAGGAAAAAAACCTGGAGGTGTACGCGTTGAATGGGAAGATTTTGATGAGGTCGTTCAGTGGATTCATGCAGCTGGTGGCAAGGCTTTTATAGCCCACCCCTTCAGATATCGAATGACCCATACAAAAATTAAAACTATGCTTAATGATTTTAAATGTGTTCTGGGTGATGGTATTGAGATTGTAACAGGAACCAGCTCGGACGAAGAAATTCAAATTGGAAATCAATGGGCTGGTAATTTTAATTTACAAGCAACATGTGGCTCTGATTTTCATGGATGGCCAAATCAAAGAGTCCGTATAGGGAATTTAAAAGATTTACCGGACCCTGAAAAAGCTTTTTGGAGATACTTATAATGTTGGCAATAGTTAATATTCATCCTAAAAATCCTCAGCCACGACTCATTAACCAGGTCGTTGAGATTATGGAAAAAGGCGGAGTTATAGCGTATCCAACAGATTCAGGTTATGCTTTGGGCTGCACCTTGGGCAATAAAAAAGCTATGGATCAAATTATTAACATTCGTACACTTAGTAAGAATCATCACTTTACTTTGATGCTTAAAGATTTATCACATGTTGGCGAATATGCGAAATTAAATAATTCAAGTTTTAGACTAATGAAAAAATTATTACCGGGTGCTTATACATTTATTTTGGAAGGTTTAAAAGATATACCTAATCGTTTACTAAATGGTAGAAGTAAAACTATTGGTATTCGAGTTTCACATAATCTCATAGTTCAGGCGATACTCAAAGATTTGATGGAGCCTATTATGAGTGTCTCTTTAATAATCAGAGGTTTTGAGTTCTATAACTGTAATGATGTTAAGGCAGTTCTTAATGGTTCGATTGCTCTTGTAATTGATTCAGGCCATTGCCCACCAGAGCCCACTACCGTAATAGATTTGTCAGGTGAGCATATAGTTATCTTAAGAGAAGGCGCTGGAAGTATTGATTTTTTAAATTAGCAGCACTTGTTTTCATAATGTAATTACAATATAATTACATTATGGCAAAAATAATCAAAATAGGCAACTCTCAAGGTGTGAGAATACCAAAACCAATAATCTCCCTAGCTAATCTAGAAAATCAAGAGCTAAAGTTTGTGGTTATTGATGGTGGGTTGCTAATTACTTCAAAGAAACAAAGTCGGATAGGGTGGGAAAGAGAGGCTAATGAGGCTAAGCCAACTGTAATATGGGAGTGGTGGAAAAAATAATGAAGCGCTTTGATATATGGCTCATCATGAAGGATTTAAATAATAGTCGCGTAGTTGAAAACTTGGGCTTATGTGTTATTGTTTCTCCTGACGAATTAAAGGATCTTCCAACTTACATAGTTGCACCACTGACAACACAAGGTGAAGAATTGAATTTTAGGATTAAATATAAATTTGATGATACAGATGGTTTTATTATGATCGATCAGATTAGAGCTGTAGATAAATCATATTTTATAAAAAAAATGGGAGAGCTTGAGGGAATAGAGAAAATAAATTTATGTAATTCTCTTCAAGAATTTTATGCTTTTTAAAACCAAAAAACCAAAAAACCAAAAAACCAAAAAACCAAAAAAAATAATCATTATGAATATTATGAAATACCAGACCGTAATAATATTAGAAATCTTGCAAAGAGAAATTAAAGCTGGGTCTTCCCCTTCTTATGAGTTTCTTAAAGACCTTGGATATACTTTTTTTAACCCTGAAAAAAAATATAATGGTAGAAGTAAGTTATTGAAACTTTTATCTGGTAACTCTGAAATAATTTTAAGGACAATAAATAAATTACTTAATGGATATAATCTTTATACCGATTTATCATTTCTACCTAACATCAAGAATGATTTATAAAAAATATATATTTATATTACTGTCTTTTATATTACTTTCTTTTATATTATTTATAAGTAGGGTTGAGAATTCTATAACTAATGAAGATAAAGAATATATTAAAATCTTTATAGGGCTTGAGAAAAAGTCTCCTTCTTTACTTTCCTATACTGAACAACTTGAATTAATAAAATTAATACAAAAATCTGTATTAACAGTTGCTGCACCAAATATTGGAATCGAAAAAAGAAAAACTAGAGAACCAAAAGATTTATATCTTAAAAAGGCAGGATTATGTTTTGACAGGAGTAGAGTTATAGAAAAAATATTAAGATATTACGGTTTTAAAACAAGACATATTTCAATATACTCTACTAAAGAAACAGGTTCTATTTTAAAATCATTAGTAACTCCTGGCATTAAATCACATGCATTATCAGAAGTGAAGACTTCTAAAGGATGGCTAGTTATAGATTCGAATGAAGAGTGGGTTGCGTTAGATAATAAAAATCAACCTATCTCAATATCTGAAATAATTAAAAATAAAAAAAATGTCACTAAAAGATTATTAAATGATTTTCCCTTTTCTATTTATAAGGAAAATTTCTTTGTAATTTATGGTCTCTATTCTAGGCATGGAATGTATTACCCACCCTTTAATATCATTCCAGATATAAACTATTCAGAATTTTTATATAATCTACAATTTAACTTAAAATAAATTATTAAGTGTTTATAAAAAAAATAAAGTCATTGATGCCTTGGTGGATGAAGATTGCACTAAAGATCATTTTAAGTAGGTTGCCAATTGATTATCAAAAATGGTCAGGACTTGATTTATTTAGACATGGCAATCCACACGATATGCTTCAGTATATTGATAAGTTTATTAAACATTTCAATCTTGCTTTCCCAAGTCATAAGCCAGTAGATTTTGTCTGTCTTGAACTAGGGCCAGGTGATTCAATTGCTACTGGAATCATAGCGCATTCTTTTGGCGCAAAGAAAACATATTTAATTGATGTGGCAGAGTTTGCGACTAAAGACATAGAATATTATAAGAGTTTTGTAGAATTACTTAAGAAAAAAAATATTAAAACTTTGGATATTTCTAATATCATCTCATTTGACCAATTATTAGAGAAATTTAACATTATTTATCTAAAAGAGGGGCTCCATTCATTAGAAAAACTTCCAGATAAAAGTTTAGACTTTATATTTTCTCATTCAGCAGTTGAGCATGTTAAGTTAAATGAATTACCAATCATAATTAATGAGACTAGAAGGTTGATCACTGAAGCTGGAAGAATTTCTCATAATATTGACTTGATGGATCATCTGGAGTATTCATTAAATAGTCTTAGATTTAGTGAAAAAATATGGGAAGGCCAGTTATTTTCAAACTCTGGTTTTTATACAAATCGCTTAAGATATAGTCAAATTATTCAATTATTTGAGAGCTCAGGTTTTAATATTATTTATAAGGATTATGGAGTCTGGAAAACTATTCCAGTTGAAAAAAAATATCTTCATAAAAGCTTTCAAAAATTAAATAAAGAGGATTTATTAATAAGAACAATGCATATTGTAGGACATGTTTAAATAATTATGTATTTTTGAACTCTTCTTTAAACCATCTTTCTACAACCATCTTAGCTGAAGGCAATTCACCTAAAATTGAAATCAATTTTGCTTGACAAACACTTTGAGAGGGTCTGTCAGATTTGAGCCATTCTAAATTTAATAGTCCATATTCTTTAGATAATTTTGCGATGTCATTAAAAGTAATATCAGCTAAGGAGGAGCAGTTAACTAGATTTATTCCCTTCCATTCTGATTTTACAATCCTAACTAAATTGTCAACATCAAATACCAAAAAAAGACTAGCACTTGGATTAGACAAATAAGCAGTTTTTTTATTTTTAATAGCATTTGCAACCTTACCAAGAAAGTTTGAGTTTACACCCTTGTAAAGCAATACTGGCATTCTCATTATCATCAAACTAAGTTTATGATAAGTAGCAAGTTTTAAAAGGCTGTCTTCCATTTCTAGTTTTGAACGAGCATAATCATTTTCATTATAAGTTGTTGAATTTTCATCTATATATTTTTCAACAGGGCTGTAGACTGAATATGAAGAAATAAAGCAAATTTTAACGCTTGTGCTATTTGGAATTATTACATTCTTCAATATTTCTATTACATTATTATTGACATCTTGAAAAGATTTTAAATTAACATTTTCATTTGGGAGTCTCGACGCTAATATAAGAACCTCATCAAACTTAATATCTTTTAATTTTGCTATATGTGAATAGTCACAAATAGTTATATTTGGAAGTTTAATTTCGCCTTGCACTTTTGAACTAATTCCAAAAAAATTACTACTATCTGACCCGTATTTTTTAATATATTGGTCAGACAATTTAGAGCTCGCACCTATGATTAAAACATTAATTTTATTTTGATTATCCATGGAGATTTTTTTATAAAAAATGTTTAATTTCTTCATAATCTGAAATATGTTTATGGACTTTTGAATCATTCATTTCATGAATTAAGTCTTCATAGTTTGACTTAATTTCAAGAGCCTCTAATACAAACACTAGCGAAAGAGAGCGCTCTTTACATTTTGATATTAAAAGCCCAAGTTTTTCATTACTAGGCATCATACTCAATGAATACATAATTATAGAGCACTCGTTTGGAGCTGTATTTGCTAAATTAAACAACTGATGATAACAGTTATCAAAATGACTCTCTAATGCAGGGAGAACATAGTCGCCTTTTTTATTCTTAACATATTCGCGAATGCAGCTATTTTGTGCAGGTACAGGCATACAAATATCTCCAAATATACGTGAAGTCACATAGCCGTAATAAGTCAAAACTCTATCTTCCTTTGAAGATATTCATGACCAATCCTTGTAATAATACTTTCAGTTAGTTTTTTATAAAAAATTGAACCGCCTCGGTCAACAGATTGAGTTTCTCCTTGAGGGGAAAATAAGTTTTTAAAACGGCAATTAATTGAGACCCTTGGTTTATTTGTCTTATTTACTACATTACCATGAAAAATTGTACCTGTAAATAAAGCAATTTGACCAGGCTTCATTTTAAGAAATTTAACATGCTTCCAATATTTTTTTCTTAGGTAATCAAGGCCTTCAGTCTCATATTTAGGCATTTCTGCAAACATTTTTTTTGATGTTTTTCTGTCAAAGTAAAACATACCATTTGTGTCATAAACATCTGTAAATGCAGTCCACATAACAATTTCAAAAGGAGATTGACCAGAAAGAGAGTCTGCATGGACCCCTAATAGAGAGGATTCATCATTAGGAATTTGAACTGACAAGTTTAACTTACGTTGTATCAGGATATCGGGACCAAGAAGTTGCTTTATGTAATCTAACCCAAGTGATGCATATTTAGATTCCCAATTAGGAATTTCATTTAATTTTCTATATGTTTGTAATCTTTTTTCATTAAGGTTAGAAACTTTGTGAGTTTTACCTTCAAAATTAAGAATTAAGCTTAGCTCATCATGAATTATCGAGTTGAATTCATTCCAAGAATCTTGAGATAAATTTTCTACAATTGCCAGTCCATCTCTTTCTAACTTTTGTTCAATTATATTCACTATATATATTTTAAAAAATTCAATATTATTATCATTTATTATATTGGATATACTATAGTTAAATTTTACAATTCTGTATTTAAATAAAATATGTTTATTTTTAAAATATATATAGTGAATATAATTCTGAATCATGTATCCTATGAAATATTTTATGTAAATATGTAATTTAAACTGTATGAAAATATTAGTAACTGGTGGATGCGGGTACAAAGGCCATGTTTTAATTCCTAAACTATTAAATCAAGGACATAATGTAGTTTGTTTTGACACTCAATGGTTTGGAAATTTTTTAATCCCACATAAAAATCTCATAATCAAAAAAGGTGATATTAGGAACATTGAAAAAGTTTCTTTGGATGGTATTGATTGCATTATTCATTTGGCATCAATAGCCAATGATCCATGTGGTGATTTAAATCCTAAACTAACGTGGGAAGTTAGTGCTCTAGCCACAATGCAGCTTGCAGATAAAGCAAAGCGCTGTGGTGTAAAAAGGTTCATTTATGCCTCTTCTGGAAGTGTTTATGGAGTTAAAGATGAAGAGCAAGTTACTGAAGATTTAAAGCTCGAGCCAATTTCTGAATACAATAAAACGAAAATGGTTGCTGAAAGGGTTTTATTAAGTTATAAAGATGATATGGTTGTTCAAATTGTTCGGCCTGCAACTGTTTGTGGCTACTCTGAAAGAATGCGTCTTGATGTATCGGTCAATCTATTAACTATGCATGCACTATCAAAAGGGAAAATTACTGTATTCGGAGGCAATCAAATTAGGCCAAATATTCATATCGATGATTTAACTGATTTATATATCCATCTTATTGATAATCCAGAAATCACAGGAGTTTATAATGCTGGTTTTGAAAATATTTCAATTCTTAATATTGCAGAATTAGTTACTAAATATTTACCAGTAGAAATTGAAATAACTGATTCTAATGATCCTAGATCTTATAGAATCAATTCTGATAAAATACTCGCAACAGGATTTAAACCAAAGAAAAATGTTGAAAATGCTATCGTGGAAATTATTAGTAAATATAATTTAGGTTCTTTAAAAGATGAAGAAAGGTTTTATAATTTAAAGTGGATGGAGTCAAAAAAACTTTTTAATTAAAACTTACTTTCATAGATAATTCAAAAAAATAAATATGCTCATTGGTATAGACTTTGATAATACACTTGTCTCATATGATGAAGTTTTCAGAAGTTTAGCAATAGATGAAAAAATAATTGATTCTTCTTGGATTGGTAATAAATTAGAATTAAAGAATTACCTATTTTTAATGCAAGATGGGGAGTTTAAATGGCAGCAACTCCAAGGTAAAGCTTATGGAAAATTCATGCATAAAGCCGAGATATTTAAAGGAGTAAAAGAATTTCTATACCAATGTAAAATTCAAAAACTACAAGTATGTATTGTTAGTCATAAAACTATTTTTGGTATCCATGATAAAGAAAAAATACCATTAAGAAAAGAAGCATTAAAGTGGATGCACAAGCAAGGTTTTTTTAACGATATGGGATTAAGTGAAAATGATATTTACTTTGAACATACTATTGAAGATAAAATTAATAGAATAAATAATCTCAATTGCACATACTTTATTGATGACTTATTAGAAATACTCACACATCCAAATCTTTCTAGTACTGTAAATAAAATTCTTTTCAATAGCTCCAATAATAAAGAAATTTTACCAATTCATTCATTTTTATCTTGGAATAATTTTTCAACTGACTACTTCCATTCATGCTGAGTCCAGAAATTATTACTTGGATTCAAAGCGTCACTTCTGGTGCTTATTCTCTTAATCAAATTACTGGTAGATCTAATAGTAAAATATTTAAATTAATTAATAATAATAAAGTTTATGCTTTAAAAATTTATCCTAGTCGAACCTTAGATAAAAGAGATAGGCTATCAGTTGAATTTGACTCTTTAGATTTTTTAAATAGTAATGGCATTAAAAATGTACCAAAAAATTTCAAAAAATCCAGTGAGTTAAACATTGCTCTTTATGAATGGATAGAAGGCTCAATGTCATCAAAAGTTAAAGGTACTGAAGTTACTGATGCTCTTAACTTTATTAAACACTTAAAGCACCTTTCTAGGTCAAAATTAAACTTGCCAAAACAACTGGCGTCTGAAAGTTGTTTGTCAGTTAAAGAATTACTACGTCAGATAGATAAAAGGTTTGCAAAACTAAATAATTTAAAAAATGAACCTGATCTCAAAAATTTTTTAAATAATGACTTTAAACCACTATTTGATGAGTTAAATTCTAAAATAATATCTAATTGGAATTTTAGTTGGCACTATGATAATAATCTTGCAAAAAAATTACAATTGCTTAGTCCGTCAGACTTTGGATTTCATAATGCAATACATTCAAAAGATAATGGAATAATTTATATTGATTTTGAGTATTTTGGATGGGACGATCCTGTAAAATTAACTTCTGATTTTATTTGGCATGCAGGTATGGATATTGAAAGTGAATCCAAAGCGGTTTGGCTAAAAGGAATGCAAAATATTTTCTCAGATGATATAAATTTTAATTCCAGATTTAAACTATGTCACCCATTATTTGGACTTCGTTGGTGTATGATTTTACTTAATGAATTTTTACCTAATGTTTGGATGGTTCGTAAGCATGCAAATAGTAAAAAAAATAAACATTATCAGGAAATTAAAGAATTGCAACTTAATAAGGCAATTTCCTACTTTATAAAAGTAAAAGAAATAGTTTATGAAATTAAATGATTTAAATACTCTAGAAGATATTTCTAAAGAAATTCGTTTAAGGATACTAGATATTGTTTTTGCTACTCCTGGCGGACATATTGGTGGCTGTTATTCTGTAGCTGACATATTAGTAACTCTTTATTATGGGGTATTAAATCATGATCCTAAAAACTCCAAATGGCCTGATAGAGACTTTTTAATCCTTAGTAAAGGGCATTGCTGTTTAGCCCTTTACTCAATTTTAGAGAAATGTGGTTATTTCGATAAGAATTTTCTTGAGCAATACTCTTGCAATGGTGGATTATTAGGAGGACATCCTAAAAAAGATGATGCGCCTGGCATTGAGGCAACTACTGGCTCTTTAGGGCATGGTTTGTCAATTGGTTCTGGAGTTGCGTGGGCACATAAAATGAAAAAAAAATCTAATCGTGTTTTTGTTGTTCTCAGTGATGGTGAAATGAATGAAGGAAGTACTTGGGAAGCACTAATGTTTGCTTCTCAACAAAGACTTAATAATCTTACAATAGTAATTGATAACAACAAATTAGAGTCACTAGACTTAACTGATAATATTTTATCAAATGAACCATTGGATAAACGTTTAGAAGCTTTTGGGTGGAGCGTAAAAAGAGTAAACGGCCATAAACATGATGAGATATTAACTGCTATTAACCCAGAATTACATCATAAAGAAAAACCAATTGCAATCGTAGCAGATACAATAAAAGGAAAAGGTGTTTCATTTATGGAAGGTAGCCCAATGTGGCACTATAGAAAACTGAAGCTGGATGAGTATAAGGTTGCCCAAGATGAGCTAAAGAGAAAACGAAATGCGTAATGCCTTTAATGATGCACTCATTGAAAGTGCAAGAAATGACGAATCAATAGTATTGTTAGTTGGTGATATTGGTTTTGGAGTTTTTGATAGTTTCCGAAAAGAATTTCCTGATCGTTTTTTTAATGTTGGAGTTGCAGAAGCAAACATGATAGGAGTGGCTGCAGGGTTGTGCATGTCTGGGTTCAAACCAGTTATTTATACAATAATTCCTTTCTTGGTAATGCGGGCATTTGAACAAATTAGAGTTGATTTATGTATTCAGAATTTGCCTGTAATTCTTGTTGGAGTTGGTGGAGGACTGGTCTATGATACTTTAGGGCCAACACATCATGCTATAGAAGATTTGTCAATTATGAGGTCATTACCAAATATGCAGGTTCTTACTCCCTGTGACCCACATGAAGTTCAGCTATCATTTAAGGATAGCTTTTCACACGATGGACCAACATATATAAGATTAGGTCGAGGTGGAGAAAATAATTTATTAACAAGAGATTCAATTAAAAATAGGCGGCCTGAAAAAATCAACATCATTAAAAATGGTGAAAATGTTTTGTTTATTAACTGTGGGCCAATCTTGGAAGAAACCATTGCAGCGATTGACTTTTTATCTTCAGATTTTAATTGTGGCCTTATCAATATTCATTCCTTAAAGCCACTGGATATAAACTCGATACTAGATCAAATTTTTCTATATAAATTTATTGTGACTGTAGAAGAACATAGTATTATTGGGGGTCTTGGGAGTGCTATTGCTGAAATAATGTCCCAAAGTGCCTCTAACGCACGTCAACTAATAATTGGTATTCCTGATGTTATCACTATGGAAATTGGAAAAAGAGAATATTTGCTTAAGCAACATAGTATAGATTCTCAAAGTATAGCAAATCGAGTTAAATCATTTATCCTTAGCTAAAAGGTTCATTATGAAAAAAGTATTAATCATTGGTGGTGGTATTGCCGGTTGTGCTGCGGCTCACCAGTTATCTCTTCAAGGAGGCTGGGATATTACGCTTGTAGAAAAAGGTGTAAATGTTGGAGCTGGAAACTATACTCATTTATATGGTGGACATCCTCATACTTTTGGGCCAAGGCACTTCTTAACTCAAAATGAAGATGTTTATGCATTTTTAAATAGTTACCTTCCATTAAGGAACTGTGAACATATATTCCAAACTTATGTTGAAAAAGATTCTCAATTTTATGATTATCCAATCCATAAAGATGACATTCCAAGAATGCCAGAGTCGAAACAAATCCAACTTGAGCTTGGTGGTAAAACGATAGAAGATGTAGCAAATGCTAAAAATCTTGAAGAGTATTGGAAGGCATCAGTTGGAGAGACCCTATATGATAAATTTATCAATGAATATTCAAAAAAGATGTGGCAGATTGAAGATAATAAAATGCTTGATGACTTTAGCTGGTCTCCAAAAGGGGTGGCATTAAAAGAAGGCGTACGAAAAGCTTGGGATACTGCAATTTCATGCTACCCATATGCTCTTGATGGATATAATTCATACTTTAAAATAGCCACAGAGTCGTCAAAGGTGCACTTAAATACTACTATTACTGAATTTGATATAATAAATAAAGAAGTGGTCTTTAATGATAAAAAACATAAATATGATGTTATTGTAAATACAATATCGCCTGATATTCTTTTTGATGAATGTTTTGGTGCTTTGCCGTATGTTGGTCGAGATATGCACATGTTTGTTTTACCAATTGAGTTTGCGTTTCCAGATAATACATATTTTCTCTATTATGCTGGTAAAGAGAAATTTACTCGCCTAGTTGAATACAAAAGATTTACGCAGTATAAATCTCCTCATACACTAATTGGAATGGAAATACCTTCAAGCAATGGTAAGCATTATCCACTTCCTTTCAAATCAGAATATGAGCGAGCAAATAAGTATTTAGACTTACTTCCAGAAAATGTATTTTCTATTGGTAGGGCAGGTTCTTATGAGTATCGAGTGGATATTGATGACTGTATTGAGCAAGCAATGTCTGTAGCTAAAAAATTAGCATAACAAGTAAAAAAACTTATGATTAATAAAAAAATAACTTCTCTAGCTCAATTAGGGCTTATCTCCAAACAAAACAGACAGAAAGGTAAAAAAGTTGTTCTTTGCCATGGAATGTTTGACTTGATTCACTTAGGACATATACGTTACTTTCAAGAAGCCAAAAAAAAAGGCCATATCCTAATAGTAACTTTAACGTCAGATGAATTTTGCAGAAAAGGGCCAGATAGGCCGATATTTTCAGAAAATTTAAGGGCTGAGAGCTTAGCAGCCCTAGAAATTGTAAATTATATTGCTATCTGCCCACACCCCACTGCCATTGAAGCTATAAAAATAATTCAACCCAATGTGTATGCAAAAGGAAAAGAATATGAAACGGAGTCTGATGATATTACTGGAATGATTATCGAAGAGAGAAAAACTGTTGAACTTTATAAAGGCAAGGTTTTTTATACTGACGACCTAGTTTTTAGTTCTAGCAATTTATTAAATAAAAATTTTGATATCTTCACCCCTGAAGTTAAAGAATATGTAAACAATCTTAAATCTAGTTTTTCCTTATCAGAAGTAATTGATTCATTGAAAGGGGTGAAAACATCAAAAGTATTAGTAATTGGTGAAGCAATAATTGACCGATATACTTATGTAGAGCCTCTAGGACAAAGTGGAAAAGGTAGTCATTTCTCAGTTCGTAAAAATTATTCTGAAGACTACCCTGGAGGGTCAATCGCAGTTGCTAATCATATTGGTGCTTTTGTAGATGAAGTAACCTTATTTACTGGGCTTAGCAATATAGACGAGTTTGATAATTATGAAAGCTATATTAAGACTAACTTACTATCAAATATTACTTCAAATTTCTTTCATTTTGATGAGGCTAAAACAATTGTAAAAGAGAGGTTTGTTGATAGAGAGATGAATAAATTTTTTGAAATTTATCACACTAAAGATGAACAATGCCCAACCTTTAATGAAGAGTTAAAATTAGTTAATTGGCTAGATGTAAATTTACAAAATTTTGATATTGTGGTAGTTCCTGATTATGGCAATGGCTTTATAACAGATGCAATGGCAAAGATCATTTCAAAAAAATCCAAATTTCTAGCTTTAAACACTCAGATAAACAGTGGAAATCGTGGATACCATGTTGTAAACCGATATGATTCAGCAAACTTTATTTCATTGAATGAGCCTGAGCTTAGGCTAGCTAGACACAGTAAACAAGATTCAATTGGAGAGTTGAGTAAAGCTACTGCAAACTTACTGAAAGCAAATTTTATATCAGTCACTCAAGGTCCAATGGGGCTTTACACTTATTGCAAAAGCACGGATAATTCTTTCAGGGTTCCTGCATTATCATTAAATGTAGTTGACAGAGTTGGTGCTGGAGATGCTTTTTTATCCATTTCAGCTATTTGTTTAGGGAGTGGTATAAATCCAGAAGTGTCGGTTTTTCTTGGGGCAACTGCTGCAGCAATGGATGTACAAATTATAGGCAATAAATCAACAATAAATAAAATAGATCTAATTAAGTATATTTCTGCGTTATTAAAATAAATAGTAGGGGTTTTTATGAAAATTGACTTAATGTCTAGATATCCAATTACTCAGCGCAGCTCTATCATTTCTGAAAGGGTAAAAGTTTCAAATGCCGATAGAAAATTAGCACAAAAATTTGATAAAGAATACTTCGATGGTCCAAGACGACTTGGAATGGGAGGCTACTCATATAATTCTAAATTTTTTAAACCAGTTGTTGAAGATATGATTGATTATTATGGACTAACTAAAAATAGCTCAATTTTAGATGTTGGGTGTGCAAAAGGGTTTATGTTGTATGATTTTAAGACTGCATTGCCCGAGTGCTCAATTGCTGGAATAGACATTTCTCAATACTGTCTAGATAACTCATTGGAGAGCGTTAAGCCATTTTTATCTCATGGAAGTTGTGATAAACTTCCATATGCTGATAATAGTTTTGATTTAGTTATCTCTATTGCAACAATTCATAACTTAGATGTTGATGGCGTTAAAAAATCCCTAAAAGAAATAATGCGTGTTACAAAAAAAAATGCCTTTATTAAAGTTAATGGCTTCACTAATGAAAATGAGTTAAAAAATCTTAATAACTGGAATTTAGTTGCTAAAACTATACTTCATGAAGATGATTGGATTTCAATATTTAATGAAACAGGCTACACAGAAGATTATTTCTGGTTTAACACTTAGACATCTAATTGGTTAAATTTTATCAAGAAACTCTTAATGGCTTTTATAGCTTCAATTTATATACTATATAATAATTTTGATTTAAATTCTATTTAAAGTAAATATATGTCAATAAATTTTTTTTCAAATTATAGTAAAAATTTAAATATAATTTTAGATTCTGCTGATTGGAGTTCTGTCGAAGTCCTAGCTCAAGATTTAAAAACTTGTTGGGTTAATGGCAATAATGTCTTTTTATGCGGTAATGGAGGAAGTGCCGGTAATGCATCTCACCTTGCCAATGATTTTATCTATGGAGTTGCTAAAAAGAAAGGTGAAGGTATTAAGTCAATATCTTTGAGTGATAATTCATCGATCATAACTTGTTTGGCGAATGATGTTGGTTATGAGAATGTTTTTTCTGAACAGTTAGCCGTTTTAGGTAATAAGGGTGATATTCTTATAGCATTATCTGGAAGTGGTAACTCTTCAAATATTATTTCAGTGATTCATGAGGCTCATAATCTTGGCATAAAATCCCATGCTATACTTGGTTTTGATGGAGGTGAATGTAAGAAAATTGTAAATAATGCTATCCATTTTGATATCAACGATATGCAATTATCTGAGGATTTACAACTTATTGTGGGCCATATGCTAATGAAATGGCTTTATAGAAATAAAACAATTCAAGTATAAATATTACCTATTCCGAACAATTCAATAATACTTATTAAAATATTTTTATTTTTCTAATTTATTAGAGATTCACTAGAAATTTATGAAAAAATTACTTTATCCTGATTTTGTGCCCAAACCATTTAGTGTAATTAAAAATGATGTATCCAACAAGTTTAAAAAATCTAAAGTTTTGGGTGTTAAAGTTTTTATTACTCACATAACACGATATTACTTTCCAAGAATTATTGGATTTTTAATTACACCATTTTCTCTATTTTTAAATAAGTCTATTTTCTTACGTCTAGATTTAGATCACTTTGGTCCAATTTTATATCCATTTTATTTGTTAAATTCAAAGGTCTATTCAAAAGATAAAAAATATTATATTCTTGAATTTAATTCTAGAAACTCATACCTTACTAACGCTTTTCCCAGTAATTTTTATTTTATAAAATCACCCATAATGTGGTTTTTATTGGGTGGATTTTTTTTTATGAAAACTAAATCTTTACATATTTTCCCAGTTTTTTATAACCAAGATGTTGATTCCAACATACGTAATAAAACAGACTGGGAGCCGCTTTCAAGAATAACTTCTGATTTGATTCCACTATCTAGCAATACTAAAATAGAGAGGCCAAAATGGCTTTTGAATCTTGTTGGCAATCATGATTATATAGTGTTATTTAATAGAGAGTCAGGATGTAACTATACAGCAGGAAATTCGCCTAGAAATATTGAACTGAATAAGTTTATTCCTTTTTTAGAGTCCAATAAGCATTCAAGTTTGAAAGTAATTAGATATGGTGGGAAGTATCTGACGCCAGCTAAAAACTATAACATATCTGAAGATCTTTTGATTGATTATGCAACATCAAAATATTGCTCGCCAGAGAATGATATTGACCTGTGGAAAAATTGTAATGCTGTTATTGGAAGTCCATCTGGAGCAACTCATATCCCTTCAATTTTTTATGGTAAGCCTACCATGTATATAGGCTATAACTCTGTAAAGGGTCTAATTACATGGCATGGACTGGATATGCATGCAGGAACTATTCCTTCTAATGTTTATTTTTTATTGCCTAGTTTACTCTCTGAAAATAAAAAGGGTTCAATTAAAGACCGTTTTTACAACGAATTTGTAAAAAATTGTATATACTCTCACGCTGAAATTATTAATTTTAATGATGAGTTATTGAAAGATTCTATTAACTATTTTTTGGATAAATTACGGGGTAATAAGGCCTCGAAACCCAATATAATCGAGAGCTCAATTACATCTTTAGGTAGTTATGATAGTATTGAGATTAAAATACAAGAGAATGGGAATATTTGGATTCCTAATGAATGATTAAATATTATTTTTTCTCAATTAAATAATGCATATTAATATTTCAAAATAGTGAACAAAGATGAAATGCAAAAAGTTGGCGACCTTGGGTCATTATTTAAAGTTGTTATAGCTTTAATAAATATAGTTTCAATTCGAAGACGCTATCAACTTTCACTACTGTTGATTTTACAAATTATAGGTGCGATATCTGAATTGGTTAGTATTGCTGCCATAGTACCATTTATAGAATCTCTTACCAATCCATCACTTTTACTTAATATGCCGCAGCTAGAAGGGTTTTTTGATTTTATGAAAATTACTACTGAGAAAGAATTAATCTCAGCAACGACAATGATTTTTGGCCTAAGTCTTATTTATGTAAATATAGTAAGAATTTTAGTTTTAAGATTTGAATTAATGCTTTCTGCTTCTATTGGTGCTGATATTAGCTCCAAAGTTTATAGTGGGTCATTATTTAAGTCATACTCTTACTATACAAAAAATAGTACTGGTCAATTAGTAAGCATAATAACAAATGACTTAGGCGCACTTCTTCTAGTGGTTAATAATGTATTAAAAATAATTACTAATTTATTTATAGTCATAGCAATTTTGATTGGATTATTGATTTATGATCCAAAGGTAGTTTTTACAGTTTTCTGCACTATTTCTATTTTTTTTATAATTATCTTAAATCTCAATAAAAGAAAATTAGTTGGATTTGGAGAAATTTCAACTGACAACCATCATAAAATTATTAAATTAGTTCAGGAAAGCCTTGGAGGTATTAGAGATATACTCATGGGAGGGTACCAAAATGAATTTTTAAAGATATACAGCCCTTTAGATAGAAAAATGAGGATTGTGAGAGCTAGAAGCACTATTATTCGAACGATTCCCAGATATATTCTTGAAATAATTGCTGCTGTAGTTCTAGTAACGTCAATTTTATTTTTTTTACCAATAATTGATAATAGTGATAAATTGTTGTCATTGTTGGCATTATTAGCTATGGCAGGATCAAGATTATTACCTACCATGAACCTGGTTTACTCATCCTATTCTGGAATTCAAAATAACCATCCTGCAATAATAAAAGCTTTTAATGCAATAAATATACCTAATGAATTATATTATCACAATGATGCTAAAAATCAAAGTATTGTTTATGGTGATATTTCTTTAAATAAAATATTTTTTTCTTATGAACAAAATACGAATTCAATTAATAGCTGGACATTGAAAAATATTAATATAGATATTCCTGTAAATTCTATAATTGCATTAGTAGGTGAAACAGGGAGTGGTAAAACAACTATTTCAGATATTATTTTAGGATTATTGCATCCGAGCAAGGGTAGTGTAAGTGTTGGAGGAGCAGTAATTGATAATAATAATATTCTCAGTTGGAGGGGTTCTGTGTCTCATGTGCCGCAGTCAATTTATTTGAGTGATGCATCCATTAAAGAGAATATTGCTTTTGGAGTGCCGATTGATAGTATAGATTTTGAGAAAGTAAAAGAGGTATCCAAAATAGCCTGTATAGATCATTTTATTGAGCAAAAAGCGAAAGGATTTGATGAGGTGATAGGTGAAAATGGTATTAGATTGAGTGGTGGCCAGAGACAACGTATAGGCATTGCAAGAGCTTTATATAGAAATCCAAAGCTAATTGTCCTTGACGAGGCAACAAGTTCATTGGATAGTACTACAGAGTTGAAGGTTATTCAGGCTATTAAAAAATTATCTAATGAAATAACCATAATCTTGTTATCACATAGACTATCAACAATTAAAGATGTTGACAAAATATACGAGGTTAGTGATGGGTCGATTGTTAATTATGGGACTTTTGATGAGATGATAACTAGTTCTAAAAATTTTAAAAGAATGGTTTCAGAAAATAAGATTTAATTATGGAGTGGATGTGAAAATAATAGTTTTTGGCGGGGATGGATTTTGTGGTTGGCCCACATCGTTGCATTTATCAGAAAGTGGTTATGAAGTAATCATAGTTGATAATTTATCAAGGAGAAAGATTGACATTGAACTTGAGGCTAATTCTTTAACGCCAATAAAGCCAATTGAAGAAAGAATAATTGCTTGGAAAGAAGTTACAGGAAAAGAAATACGTTTTATTAATATTAATATTGCAAAGGAGTATGACAAGCTTCTCGAACTTATAATGAGTGAGAAGCCAGATAGTATAGTTCACTTTGCTGAGCAAAGAGCAGCGCCTTATTCCATGAAGTCCTCTTGGCATAAAAGATATACCGTAGATAATAATATTAATGCAACTCATAATATATTAGCAGCAATAGTTGAAAGTTCACAGAAGATTAATTTAGTTCATTTAGGAACAATGGGAGTTTATGGATATAGCAATGCTGGTATTGTAATACCTGAGGGTTATTTGAAAGTTCATATTGAAAATGATGATGGTCAAATGATTGAAAAAGAAATACTTTATCCGGCAAGTCCAGGAAGTATTTATCATGTCACTAAAACACAAGATGCTTTATTATTTCAATACTATGCTGCTAATGATTGCTTATCAATTACAGATCTCCATCAAGGGGTTGTATGGGGAACGCAAACCAATGAGACCAAGAAGGATGAGAGGCTAATCAATAGATTTGATTATGATGGTGATTACGGTACTGTCCTAAATAGATTTTTAATGCAAGCAGCAATTAAGTATCCTTTAACAGTTCATGGCTCTGGTGGGCAAACTAGAGCGTTTATTCATATTAGTGATACAGTTCAGTGTATAAGATTAGCTATTGAAAATCCACCTGAATCAGGTGAAAATGTAAGAATATATAATCAAGTGACTGAAACCTTTCGTGTAAGAGATTTAGCTGAAATGATAAGTTCTATGATGAAAGTTGATGTTGAGTTTATAAAGAATCCTAGAAATGAGTCTGATGAAAATGATTTGGATGTGGATAATTCAAGCTTAATAAAATTAGGTTTAATTCCAACAAAACTTCAAGATGAATTACTGCATGAAATTCATGATATTGCAGAAAAATACTTGAATCGATGTGACAAATCTAAAATTCCTTGCTCCTCATTCTGGACGTCAAATAAATGAAAGTAGAAGAAAATAAAAATCAAGCCATAAAATATTCAATTTGTGTAGTAAATTACAACATGGACTCTGTTATTGAGCGGGCTCTAGTTAGTGTATTGAATCAAATTGATAGTGATTATGAGGTAATTGTTGTAGATGACGGATCTTCAGATAATAGTGTAAATATTTTAGAAAGCCTCTCTAAAAGATATAAATCTTTACGCTACATATCAATTATGAGGGACAGAAGTAGGATGCTTGGAGAAACTAGAAATATTAGCATTAGAGAAGCTATAGGTAAGTATGTGTTGCTAAATATAGATGCTGATGACTTATGGGAGCCATATATAAAGGATTTTGTCAAACTCTTTCATAATATAGAGGCATGTTATGGAGAGCAAGTAGTTCTTTCAGGTAATCAAATAGGTATTGGTAGGAGAGACCTTTTATTAGAATATGGGCCTTATAGGAATACATTTGTTGAAGACAAAGATTTATGGCACCGGTTAGCGGCATTTAATGCTTATATTCCAATTAATCATAATGCTTTTAGAGTTAGGATGGCACTGCCAAAAAAAAAGAAAATTTATAAAGCAATTTGGATTAAAACTTGGAATCATATGCTCTATGATTTAAGAAGGAGTGATGATAATAAAGAATACATTCTCAGTTGTATTACTGCTCCAGTTAGAACAAAAAATACCCCTAGAGGTTTTATAATGAATGTTCTAAGGATGTTATTAGTTTTTCCAGTATTATTTGCCAGCAAAATTAAATCTCCTTTGTTGATGCCAGAAAATTTTTCTTCCCATTCTGATTTTGTAAAGTACAGAGAGAGCAACTCAGGCTCTTATATTGAATTAATGAGAAGAAAAAGAGGCAGTGAAGATATTTCATTTTTATCAGATGATTCAAAAAAAATATTTGACATATGAGAATGATAAAATTTCAAATTCCAAATTTCTCTCGATATTTCAATAATTTCAAAAATTTTAATAATCTTAGTGTATTTCGAGTATTAACTAATGAAAAACTAGAAACCTTAAAGTTAGATGGAAGAATATTAGATTACGGTGGTGGCGAAGTTATTAATTATAGAAATCAAGTAAATCAATGGATAAAGTTATACAACATAAAATATGAATCAATTAATATTGATTCTGAAAAAAAACCAACTTACCTAGTCGATGAGGGAAAGTTATTAAATATTGAAAGTAAAGTTTTTGATATGGTTGTATCGTTTAATACATTTGAACATATTTATGATGTTGCTTATGTTTTTGATGAAATTCATCGAATGTTAAAACCTAAAGGTACATTTATCTTTATAGTTCCGTTTATTATTAGAGTCCATGGGCATCCTGATGACTTTTTAAGAGGGACACCAAGTTATTGGAATAAATTACTTAATGATTCTGGTTTTAAGGATGTAAATATTGATTCTATTAACTGGGGACCATTTACTACTGGTCAAGCAATTTCAGGCATTCCAGGTCCTTTTAAAAAAATTCGAAAAATGTTAGCATTATTGCTAGATATTCTTTATTTCAAAATTAAAAAAAATGGAAATTTTTTTTTAGAATGTCAAGAAGATGATCCAATATGTTCAGCTCCATTAGGGTATTGTATCTCATCTACTAAAAATTAATTTTTATAGATATGGAAAAATGGAAAAGTTTAGTAAAGAAAATTATTCCATATAAGGTTTACTATCCTATAGTAAATAATATTCGAAAAACCTCCTCAAGAAAGTATAAAGGTAACAAATTTTTATGCCCAATTTGTGATAATGAATTTGCTACGTTCTTTGAGTTTGGTTTTGATAATGAGGTAATTAAAAAGCATAATATTATTGGTGCAGGAGTAAATCCGAATGGTACTTGCCCAGCATGCAGGTCAAATGACAGAGAAAGACATATTTTTCTTCATCTAAAAAAAAGCCAACCATCAATTTTTGTTAATAAATCAAAATTACTTCATGTTGCTCCAGAAAAAAACTTATGGGAGTTATTTAATAAACAAAAAAATATTGAATATACAGCTGCAGGGTTTGATATGCAATTAGCTTCAATCAAAATGGATATTACAAAAATTCAACAGCAAGATAATTATTATGATGTAATTGTATGTAATCATGTATTGGAGCATATTATTGATGATAAGTTGGCAATGTCAGAATTATTTAGGGTTCTTAAAAAAGGTGGTTATGCTATTTTGCAAGTTCCTATTTCATTTAAAAATAAAGATACTATTGAAGATGAATCAATTATAGATCCTGAAGAAAGAAGAAGAGTTTTTGGGCAGTCAGACCATGTAAGAATATATGGTAGAGACTATCTAACTCGACTTGAAAATGTCGGCTTTAGTGTGAAATTATTTGATGCTAAAGAGGAATTTTCTGAAAATGAGATAGTCAAATATAGTCTCATTCCAAATGAAAAAATCTTTGTTTGTTCAAAATGACTTCTTCTATGCCACTTATCTCAATTGGTATAACTTGCTTTAATGCAGAATTATCAATTAAAAACGCAATTCAATCTGCTATTGATCAAACTTGGATAAATAAAGAAATAGTAATAGTCGATGATTGCTCTATAGATGGCTCCATCTCTATAATCAGAAAATTTATTGAAGAGTTTGAGTTTATTCACTTTTATCAAAATAAAAAAAATATTGGCGTAGCTGGTTCTCGAAATAATATTATTAAATATGCCAATGGAGAATACATTGCATTTTTTGATGATGATGATATTAGTAAAATCAATCGTTTAGAGCTTCAATATCAAAGAATTATAGAATATAAAAATAAATGGCAAGTTAATGATCCTATAATTTGTCATTCTTCAAGGCAAGTTATCTTTTCTGATGGAAAATCAGCTATTGAAGAAACAATTGGGTGTAATCTTCATAAAATTTCTCCAAACGGTGAACAAGTTGTATCTCGAATATTGCTGGGAGCTCCTTTAAATGATGGTATTGGTTCAATTGCTACATGTAGTCAAATGGGTTTAAAAGAAAATTATCTTTTTATTGGCGGCTTTGATGATTCTTTTAGGCGCCAAGAGGATACTGAATTTAATATTCGCCTAGCATTTTGTAGTGGTCATTTTGTGGGCATTAAAGAGCCTTTGGTTACCCAATTTCTTACTAAATCAGATGATAAGAGTATTGATATTGAAGAAACCTCTACATTAAATGTTCTAAAAAAACATCGGGATTTTATCGACAGTAGATCAAACTATAATTTTGTTGTTTCTTGGATAAAAATTAAATTTATGTTCTATAAGAAAGATTATTTTATATTTTTGGTTAATTCTATTATATTATTAATTAAACACCCTATTTATTTTATGAGGCGACTAACACAAGCACTTCCAAATTTAAAAAATAATTATCAATACTTTGTTGATAATCGCTAATAATAATGGTTAATTCATTTCCTATGATAACTATTGGTATGCCTTGTTATAACGCGCAAGATACAGTTATTAGAGCTCTTAGAAGTGCTTTGATGCAAACATGGAGTAATTTTGAAATTATATTGGTTGATGACTGTTCATCAGATAATACTGTTAATTTAGTTGAACAAGAACTTCAAAATACCCATGATATAAAGATAACTTTATTAATAAATGAAGTTAATTGTGGGCCAGGATATTCTAGACAAAAAATATTAGATGAGTCTTCTGGAGAATTCCTGGCTTTTTTTGATGACGATGATGAGTCATATCCAGCTAGAATTGAAGAACAATTTAAGTTAATTTCATTACTTGAGAATGAAAAAAATTCCACGCTTATTGCCTGTTATGCTTCAGGTATTAGATTGTATGATTCAGGTTATTTAAAAGAATTACCAGCAATTGGTTCTAAAGAGAAGCCTCTATGCGGTGAAGTTGTGGCAAATTATTTACTTTATCATGAGCAAAAACCTAACTTATTTTATGGTTCAGGAACTCCATCATGCTCTTTAATGGCAAGGACTAGTACCTTTAATTCAGTTGGGGGCTTTGATACTAATTTAAGAAGGGTTGAGGATATTGATTTTGCAATTAGACTTTCAATTCAAGATGGTTATTTTATTGGAACTAGGAAGGAATTATTTAAACAGTATTCAACAGATGCTATTGATAAATCACCTCTGAAAAATTTAAATGCAGAGCAGATTTTAGTCTCTAAGTTTAAGGAGTATTTAGATCAAAGAAATTTATTTCAGTATGCATATAGATGGCCTAAATTAAGGTTCTTTCATTTTACAAATCAATATCATTTACTGTTTAAAGAATTAATAATTTTAATTTTTCTTTATCCTGCTCGAACTATTAATCATTTTTTTAAGACAGGCTCTCAAAGACTAATTCATGAGTTTTTGATTTATATGGGTAAATCAAAATGAAAATATTATTTGCTGCAAGGTCTTTCAATAATATTGCCGGAGGTGTTGAGAGAATGGCAATATCAATAATGAACGAAATGGTTCAAAGAGGCCATGAGGTTTCTTTGATAACATGGGATTATGATTCTGCTGTTGCTTTCTATCCGATGGATAAAAAAGTAAATTGGATAAAAATTAATCTTGGAGAGCCCTTAGGAAAAGCTAGTTGGCTAATTAGAATTAAAAGAGCATTTTTAATTAGAGAAATAATTAGAAATAATTTACCTGATACTATTTTAGCATTTCAACATGGCACCTTCTTTTCATTAAAAATGTATTTAATGGGTATGGGTAAAAAAATTATAGCTGCTGAAAGAAATGCAGTTTCAATTTATAAATATATATCTTCAGGAAAGCATAAAAATTTAATAATGCAATCATTTAGATTTGCTAATCAAATTACAGTTCAGCTTCCTAAATATGTATATGATTATCCAAAATTTCTTCAAACAAAAATTACTGTTATACCCAATCGCGTAGAACAAGTGAGTGAAGATGTTTTATCAAGGCGAACAACTCATTCGAGAAAGGTTTTGCTCTCAGTAGGAAGATTAAGCTTTCAAAAAAACTTTAAATTATTGATTGATTGTTTCGAAAACCTTTCAAGAGATTTTCCAGAATGGGACTTAATAATAGCAGGCGATGGAGAGGAATTTACTATGCTAGAAGAATTGGTTAACAATTATCAATTAAATAGTAGAGTTAAATTATTAGGGGCAGTTGAAGACGTTCAGTCTTTATATCTCAATGCTGACCTTTTTTGTTTGCCATCTTTGTGGGAAGGCTTTCCTAACTCGCTGGCTGAAGCCTTATCTTTTGGATTGCCATCAGTTGGTTTTCGTGAATCCTCGGGTGTAAATGAATTAATTATTGATAATTATAATGGGCTTCTTGCTTTAGGCAATAATAATCAAAACTCATTAACTAATTCATTAAGCAATATAATGAATGATTCAATGCTTAGAGATGAGATGTCTAAAAAAGCAATAGATTCAATGAAACAGTTCGAGCCCATGAAGATTTTTGATCGGTGGGAAGACTTGTTTATTAAGATTTCAAATTAATGCGACTTTTATTTGGAATTAAATCTTTATCCACGATCAGTGGAGGAGCTGAAAGGGTTTTATCTGATATATCATCAGAGCTTTCCAGGCTGGGACATGAGGTAATTATTATTACTTTTGATAATCCAAATGATGATTTTTTTTACCCCTTAAATAATAAAATTAAGATACAGAAAATTGCTATTGGTAATGTGAAGCAAAAAACAACTATTCCTGACTTTATTAAAAGGGTTATATACTTAAGAAAGGCTGTAAAAAATAATAATCCAGATGTTGTTATTGGCTTTATGTCTAGCATGTATATCTTGCTTTCTTTTGCATTAATAGCAACCAAATATCCTTTAATATCAAGTGAGCATACTGTACCTGAGTACTATAAAAAAAGAAAGATTGAATTTTTGTTATTAATTTTTTCTGGATTATTATCTAAAAAGATTACAATCTTATCAAACAAGATTGGCCAACAATATCCAAAAATTCTTCATAATAAAATGGTGGTAATACCAAATTCAGTAAGTTTTAAAAGAATTAAAGGCGTTACTCCATCTAAAAAATTAATTCTTACTGTGGGTAGATTAGTTAGCTCTAAAGATCATGAGACATTAATAAAATCGTTTGCACAAATTCATAAAAATTATTCTGATTGGCAGCTTCGAATTGTTGGTGATGGAAAACTTAAGTATAAATTGATTAAACTTGTTGAGAGTTACCAAATTATGGATAAGGTATTTATTGTGGGTCGAATTAATAATATTGAGGAGGAGTATTCTAAAGCATCTTTCTTTGTTCTACCCTCAAAATATGAGAGTTTTGGTTTAGTTACTATTGAGGCTATGGCTTTTGAACTTCCTGTTATTGGTTTTAGAGATTGTGATGGGACAAATGAGCTGGTTGTTGATAGATATAATGGACTTTTAGTTTCAGGAGATAACCGTGTTGAGTCGCTTGCAAATGGGATGGAGTTATTAATGTCAGATCAATTTTTATTAGATTCACTAAAAGCTAATACTTTAGATACTGCTAAAAATTTCTCTATTGATAATGCTCTCATAAAATGGGAACATATGTTTAACTTGGTAATTAAGGAAAAATAATGTGTGGTTTAGCAGGAATAATAAATTATAGGTCCAAGTCTTCGATTAGTGAATGTAGAAATATTGGCTTACTTATGGCACAGAAACTTGAGCATAGAGGACCAGATGATTTTGGCTTGTGGCAGTCAAAAAATGGACAAATAACATTTTCACATCAGAGACTGTCCATTCAAGACTTATCTAATGCAGGTCATCAACCTATGATCTCAAAATCAAAAAAACTAGTTTTAGAATTTAATGGTGAAATTTATAATCATCTAAAACTTAGAAGGCTTTTTGAACCATCATTTTCATGGATTGGAGGTTCAGATACTGAAACACTTATTGCATTATTTGAAAAATATGGGGTAGAAAAGACAGTTGAACTAATTGAAGGTATGTTTGTTATAGCATTATGGGATGAGGATAGAAAAGAACTATATTTAATTCGAGACAGATTTGGTGAAAAGCCACTTTATTACTTACATAATGATAATCATTTTATTTTTGCATCAGAATTAAAGGCACTAAAAGTTACTCCTTGGATGGTAAGTGATATTGATTTAAATTCTTTAACTATGTATTTTCAGCATTCATTTGTTCCTGGAAAAAATTCAATTTACCAGAAAGTATCAAAATTAATTCCTGGTGAAATACTAAAAATTCAATTAAAAAATAATACATTAGAGCAAAAAAAAATTCAGTATTGGTCTTCCTTTCAAAACATTAATTCATCAAAGAAAAATGTATTTTCTGGTGGATTTAAGGATGCATCTCTAGAGGTAGAAAAATCTTTAAGATCCTCTGTCAAGGATCAATTAGTCGCAGATGTCCCAGTTGGAGTGTTTTTATCTGGAGGTATTGATTCAAGTTTAATTACAATGCTGGCTTCACAGGAATCTTCTGAAATAGTTAGGACATTTAATATTGGTTTTGAAGCTGAGGAGTATGATGAATCAAATGAAGCAAGAGCTTTATCAAATATTCTTGGTACAAATCACACATCAATAAATTTTTCTTCAGATGATGTGGCGCCATTACTAAAAAATCTTCATAATGTTTATGATGAGCCTTTTGCAGATGCCGCTCAAATGCCAACTATTATTTTATCCATGCTAGCAAAAAAATCAGTTTCTGTTGCTTTGAGTGGAGATGGAGGTGATGAATTTTTCGGAGGCTACACAAGATATATTTCAGGACCAAAAATATTAAATATAATAAACTTTCTACCAAGCCCTATAAAAAAACTCGCTTCAAAATTAATTAGATTAATTCCACCTTCTCAGATTGATCTATATGTTAAATTAATCAGTCCATTTATCACCAGTAGGAAAAATTACTACCAATTAAGTCGAAAATTATATGCATTATCAAATATTCTTAATTCCTCTTCTGAGGAAGATTTGTATAATAACATGAGATTTTTTTGGAAAGAGAATTTACCTATCGATAATTCTTTAAGGCCCTTGGCGAGCCGTAGATCACAAAATATGCATTTATTGGATAATGGAGTTTTTAGTGAAAACATGATGTCTTCAGATGTAAGTTGTTATTTACCAGATGATTTATGTGTTAAGTTGGATCGTGCATCAATGTCAACGAGTTTAGAAACTAGGCTTCCATTCTTAAATCGTAATCTTTTTCACCTAGCTTGGAGCTTACCTATGGACTACAAAATTAATTCAAATTCTGGAAAACTAGTTCTTAGAGATATATTAAATAGAAATTTACCAGGGTTTAATGTTCCTGTTGGTAAGCAAGGGTTTACTTTGCCTCTAGGGAAGTGGTTGAGAGGAGAGTTAAAAGAGTGGGCTTCAGATTTATTGTCTTATAATAGTTTAAGGCAATACTCAGTTCTAGATACTTACTTTATTAGAGGTATTTGGACTGACCATCTTTCGCAAAAAAATAATTATGAGTATGATCTTTGGTCTGTATTAGTATTTATTGAGTGGGCAAGAAATAATAAAGTAACTGTTTAAATTATTAGATTAAATAAATATTATTATCTCAATTCAATTTAGTTTAAAGAGCATTGGTATAATTGTATTTTTATTTATTTTATTCTGGGTTTGAAAACTAACGAAATAAGACAGAAATTTTTAAGTTATTTTGAAAGTCATGGACATTCAATTCAGCAGAGCGCATCTTTGGTGCCACATAATGATAAAACGTTGTTATTTGTTAATGCTGGCATGGTTCCTTTTAAAGATATTTTTACTGGTGCATCTAAAAGTTCATTTAATCGCGCTGTATCCTGTCAAAGATGCGTTAGGGCTGGAGGTAAGCATAACGATCTAGATAATGTTGGCTATACAGCTCGTCACCATACATTTTTTGAAATGCTTGGAAATTTTAGTTTTGGGGATTACTTTAAAAGTGGGGCGATTCGATTTGCCTGGGATTTTTTAACACTAGAACTTAAACTCCCTAAAGATAAGCTATGGGTAAGCGTCTTTGAGGATGATGATGAGGCTGCTGATATTTGGGTTAATGAGATAGGCTTTCCTAGAGAAAGAATTTCTCGCTGTGGAGCTAAAGATAATTTTTGGCAAATGGGTGATACCGGCCCATGTGGCCCATGCAGTGAAATTTTTTACGACCATGGTGATCATATTCAGGGTGGACCTCCTGGAACACTTGAGGAAGATGGTGACAGGTTTATTGAAATTTGGAACTTGGTCTTTATGCAGTTTGATCGTCATCAAGATGGAACACTTGTACCCTTAAAGTCAATAGGAGTTGATACAGGAATGGGTCTTGAAAGACTAGCCGCTGTTATACAACATGAGAATAATAATTATGATATTGATGTTTTTAAAGATCTTACTAGTGAGATTGTAAATCTTATACCCAAAGCTCAAAAAATCCAAGCTATTAACGCTTCAGTTAGGGTAATTGCTGATCATATCCGCTCAACTGCGTTTATGATTGTTGATGGTATCATTCCTTCCAATGAAGGCAGGGGGTACGTGTTGCGCAGAATAATTCGGCGAGCAATTAGACACGGCCATAAGCTAGGAATTGAAGAGACTTTTTTTTATAAACTTGTTTCAGTTTTAGCAAAACAGAATAAGAGCGCTTATCCAGAATTAATCTTAAAGCAAACCCATGTTGAAAAAATTCTTGAAAAAGAAGAGGATCGGTTTATACAAACATTAGATATTGGAATGGGAATGCTTGAGTCTGCAATTAATGAAATCTCTGGAAAAGAAATAAGTGGGGTTATGGCCTTTAAGCTGTATGATACTTATGGATTTCCAGTTGACCTTACGGCTGATGTGGCCAGAGAGCGAGGTCTTACTGTCGACATGGACGGCTTTGAAGCTGAAATGATGCTCCAGAAAGAGCGTGCACGTAAAGCGGGTGAGTTTGATTCTATAAAATCATCTATAACGATCGAAAAATCAACTGAGTTTTTGGGCTATGACCAATTTAAAAATAGTGCAATTATTAGTGCAATTATTAAAGACAATAAATCTGTAGACTCTCTTGATGAGGGAGAGCAGGCCATTTTAGTGATCGATAAAAGTAGTTTCTATGGAGAATCTGGTGGTCAAAGTGGTGACCATGGGACTTTGTCAAAAATTGACGCGCAATTTATAGTTACTGATACACAAAAACAGGCTTCAAATGCTTTTGAACATCATGGGTTTCAAGCTAGTGGTTCACTTCATGTTGGAGACAAGGTTGAAGCATCAATTGACCAGGATCGGCGCAAGAAAATTATGAATAATCATTCGGCTACCCATCTTTTGCATGAGGCCTTAAGACAGGTACTTGGTGATCAGGTAAGTCAAAAAGGCTCTCTGGTTGAATCAGAAAAGTTACGGTTTGATTTCTCATATGATGAGGTCGTGTCAAGATCTAATTTAGATAAGGTTGAGGCGATAGTTAATGAGCAAATTATAGGCAATACACAGGTGATAACTGAAGAAACTGATATCAAGACTGCTAAGAAGAAGGG